>Ga0326728_10002900_pt1 | contig 55529 bp, 46 predicted proteins | sample MB3enrmetagenome_FD_207602 | JGI IMG/M metagenome (GOLD analysis project Ga0326728, IMG submission 207602) | Lab enriched peat soil microbial communities from McLean, Ithaca, NY, United States - MB31MN | ecosystem: Environmental > Terrestrial > Soil > Wetlands > Peat | place: USA: New York... | reverse complement strand
AGCGGTCATGGTTTTGGTGTTGGTATTAGTGGGTGAAAGAGTGGGAGTGGATGTATCCGTATAAGTCGGCGAGTTGGTCGGTGTCGCGCTGGGCGTCACAGTGTCCGTGTTGGTCGGAGAATTGGTCGGGGTTTTGGTATTCGTATTGGTCGCCGTATTGGTGGGTGACGCCGTAGGGGTTATGGTATCCGTATTGGTCGGTGTAAAGGTTGGCGTTTGGGTGGCCGTGTTGGTCGCCGTGTTGGTCGGGGTCTTGGTCGGGGTCTCAGTATCGGTATTGGTCGGAGTGGCGCTGTTGGTATTGGTCGCCGTATTCGTAGGCGTGCTAGTGAATGTCGGGGTACCGCAGTTCAATGTCGCCGTAACCGCGTTGGAGGTTACCGCCTGGTCTCCATCGGCCGTGATAGCGGCCTGATTGACATAAGTCCCGCCAGTGCCGCAAACTACAGGAGCCCACCAGGTGACCGCCCCTTGAAGATTGTAATTCGTCCCAGGGAACGCCCACTTTAAGGTGCTTCCGGTCTGGGAGAAATTGACCGTTCCCCCCGCGTTCGTTTCGCTATGTCCGGACATAGCTAACCCCGTAGGCTCAATATCCGTCAGGATAGTATTATTGACTGGGTCCGCCTGTGAGAATTTCAAATTGGCATAGTAATCCGGTGAAGCGGTCGCAGTCGATTCCCAACCCTGTTGCCAAGTGACACCTGCGGCGCAAAGGTTCGGGAAAGCCGGCGGAGTGGTCCAGGTATAGGAATCCACAAGACTTGGATTCCCTCTTTCCCAAACAATTTCTTGGATCGAAGAGATGGCTCCGGCAGTGACTGTCACAATGGCCCTGACCGTATACCAAATGCCCGCCTCAATGGTGACAGCGCCAGTGACCCCGCCATAAGTTTTCAACCCGGCACCAGCCGCAGGACAAGAGGCCGGGCATTCATTTGCTTGCATTTGGATGAAGCCGTAAGGGTTATTATCAAGGGAAATTCCAGCTAAAAAAGCGTATGTCGTTCCACCTTGCGCGCTATAGGCCACCACCAAGTCGGCGTCAGCGCCGTAACTTACGCCCTGGGAAGTGGTCGGTATCTGCATATCCCCTTCCACAACATAGGTGCTGTTTCCACAAAAACTTACCCCGCCGTTCCGTAAATAAACAGGGTAATCTCCCCCCGTTGTGTTGTAAGAGGATGTGGCGACTAAGTAACGATTTCCTTGGGCGTCAGTGTTAAGGACGAAACCACCTCCATCGGGGTCACAACATCCTGGCGCCAAACTTGGGATATCGGTATAACCCGTTCCGTCATATCCATAAGCTGAAGTGACAGCGCCATCAGCGCCATTCGGGGCGGTAGCGGTGGTGTCATAGGAGTCATACCACTGCAAGCTGAACCCATTGATGCTATAAGCCAAAGTGTAAGTGATATCCGCTCCACTCGTGAGCACACCGCTGGCAGGCGATTCGGACTTGATCAGCGAAAACCCGCCCCCCCCCACGGTGGAATTGGCCACATTGGATGCTTGGGAAGCCCCTCCTCCTAAATGGAGCGTCGCCGTGTTGCTGATGGTTCCACTAACTGCCGTGACCCTCGCCAAAAACCAAACTTGACCTTTTGCCTCAAGCGCACTCCCTGGAACGTTCCAAGTGAGGGTCGATCCCGGTCCCGTGCCTGTTTCGCTGGTAGTAACTGGATTCACAGGTCCCATCTGAACGACGGTCACACCCGCAGGCACAATGTCGGTTACTGTATTGCCAGTAGGACTATTGACAAAATCGTAATTGACCGTGAATAGCACCAAATCGCCATTCGCGGCGCTTCCACCTTCAGCGATCTTATTGACGCCGAGGATTGTGGCGGGCGGAACAGGAATACTAAGTGGGATATTCACTTCCATCCCGCTTTGCGGCACACTCCCGCATTGTTCGCTATAATTTCCGCCACCGATGATGAGATTGTAACTACTTCCGTAATTAGCCGTAGTAGGGAGGACCAAATTCCAGTTATTGACGTAAGTGACCGCGAGACAAGCGGGAGAATTTAAAGCTTGTGCGTCGGATGCTACCATACCTACACCTATTTCATAGACAGGTCCTTGCCAACCCATCTGTCCACCATTGACGCCCGCGTCATAAGAATCGATTCCATTATTATCGACTAAGAAAACCTGCCCAGCGGCCGGGCACCCTATCACCGTGGTGCCATCGCTGCTGAACGCGACCTCCCAAAGAGATTGGTCATTCCAAGCGCAATTCGTATAGGTGACTGACATTTGAAAACTCTGACCGGGAAGTGGCGCGGCGGGAGTGATGCCATAACCAATAATGTTCACTTGGGCATTTGCGTTTTCGCTAATTGACAAAGTCAAAAGCAGGATAAGCAAAAAGGAAAACGTTTTAAGGAGGTTATAAAATTTATTTATTCTTTGGGAGGATAAAAGATTCAAAAAAAAATATTCACTTGGGGTGATCATTAGATCGCTTTCAGGCGTTCTCAACACTTAACAAGACATTTATTTCAAGATCAGCGTAGGACTAGGATCTTAAAGATTTTAACAGTTGACTGGATTCCATCCACTTCAACACGAAGGTAGTAAACGCCGTCCGCGACCCTTATTCCGCTCTTATCTTTTAAATCCCATTGAATCAAACCTTGAGTGGTCACCGTCTCTTCCCCACCAGCGATTTTTCTGAAGGCCAATGTATAAACAGCCCATTTCACTTTGGCTGTCCCAGGGACCAAAACAGACAAGTTCACTGGCCCGGTCGAAATAGGATTGGGATAAGGTCCGCCCAATACTGGCCTTAAAACCGGTGTCGATGTTAATGTCAGTGTCGGCGTGGGAGTATTGGTGATGGTCGGAGACCAAGTGAATGTAAAGGTATTTGTTTGAGTGAAGGTATTGGTGGGGGTAAAGGTATTTGTCGGTGTTGATGTCCATGTAGGCGTATCAGTGATAGTCGGCGTATTCGTCTTCGTAAAGGTATTGGTCCAGGTAAAGGTGCTGGTCGGTGTGAAACTATCGGTTGAGGTAGATGTTAAAGTCGGTGTATTCGTAATGGTCGGTGTATTAGTTATCGTCGGGGTGTACGAACGGGTAGAAGTATTGGTGATCGTAGGGCTGTAAGTGAATGTATAGGTGAATTGTGGCGTATTCGTAGCGGTATTGGTAAAGGTAAAAGTATTGGTATTGGTGACCGTGGGTGTGCCGGTCGGCGTAGAAGTCGGCTGCGGAGTCAAAGTCCCAGTAAATGTATTGGTAAAAGTGTTTGTGAAAGTGTTAGCGAAAGTACTAGTAAATGTGCTGGTAAAGGTTGCAGTTAAGGCGACCGTCGGTGTGTTGGTAAAAGGAACGACTGTCGATGTATTGGTGAATGTGGATGTGCTCGTTGGCGTAAAGGAAAAGGTCGGGCTCTTAGTGAATGTATAGGTTTGAGTTGGGGTATTGGATGGGCTCTGCGTTCCCGTCGGAGTGTCAGTTGGAGTATCCGTGATCGTGGGAGAATAAGTGGAAGTATAGGTATTGGTAAAAGTTTTTGTATTTGTATAAGTAAATGTACTTGTCGAGGTCGAAGTATTCGTCGGTGTACCCGTATCGGTCTTTGTCGAAGTATAAGTTGGCGTATTAGTGAACGTGTTAGTAAACAAGGATGTATTTGTGGAAGTTGGCGTAAATGTATTCGTGAATTGTATTGTCGCTGTATTAGTCGAAGTGCTGGTAGCCGTTTTGGTGGCTGTAAATGTCGGTGTTGGGGTGAAAGAATTGGTCACAGTCGGAGTGTAGGTCTTGGTAAAAGTTGGAGAATTGGTCTTTGTCGGCGTAAAGGTCGGCGGAGGATTATTGGTATTGATGCATATCTGATCCACGGCAAAAGTAACAGCGGTGGTATTTGCCGATTCCGTTTGCCATGAAATACCCGTAATTTGTGTCAATGCCTGTGCTAAGGTTGGTGGACCAGTCATGGTCCCCCAGGATTCCCTGGTTAAAGAAGCAAGCGGTATATTAATGAGTTCCCAAGTATTGGCCGTCGTCGGATTAAAGCTGTAACCATAGTCATCACCGTCTCCGGCATCGATCACAGGGTTTTTTAATTCCACTCGGAACGTAACGCTCGCCCCCGCCACAGACGATTTAAAATAAAAGCTCAAACCACCCAAATAGCTTAAATTCTGTAATCCAGCAGGAATACCACCCTGCATTCCGATACCGCCCGTCACTGGATTCGTCCCCACGCTCTGTAAAGCATAGCTTGTCCCGTTCGCACCGGGATTGATGAGAGTTTGAGAAGTGGTTACCCCACCCCCGTAGTTATAGATGGACCAATAACCACCCATTTTATCAAGCCAACCAGCCGTGACCCCGGCATCAGCCTCAAAATCATCAAAATTGTAACAAGAGTAAGTAGCCGTCGGCGTCGCTGTTGGCCCTGTAGGAGTGTTGGTTTTGGTTGCCGTTGGAGTAGCCGTAGGCGGACACGTGCCATAGAAACTTAAATCATCTATATAAACAGTTTCATTACCGGTCGCCACACCGAGTCCCGTGAAAAAATCGATCTCACCCACATCAGTAGTGAGATAACTCACCCCACCTGATGTTAGAGCTGAAGTCGGAATGTCAATCCTCTGCCAACTGGTGGTGATTCCCCCGGGCAAATAAGAAGTCACCGTCACAACTGCTGATGAAGCGATATTAGAAGTCCCAGCTCCCGCTACGTTATCCAACCGTATTCCCATATCAGTAACAGGAGATGCATCCGTAGTCATGGCATAAAACTCAAGAGTTGTGTAATTGGCCAGATTCACGATTTTCGTGGAAGAAGGACTGTACTGAGTCCAGTTGTAGCCAACCCCAGCGTAATAGGTCCCAGTCCAATTAAAGACCATATCCAAGCTATGAGTAGCCGAATGGGATTCGGTGGTTACTTCAGATACCGTAGCATTGCTAGTCCATGTGCTGGCGGAAGCCAAATCCGTAGTAGTTGTTTCACCGTCATAGTAAACAAACGCGCATCCAGGAGGCGGCCCTGCCGTAAAGGTCGGGGTCGGGGAAAAAGTCTTAGTAGGGGTGCTAGTAAAAGTATACGTCGGACCATTCGGTGTGAACGTGTTGGTCGGAGTATTAGTCGGACCTGTTCCCCCACAAGCCGGGAACTGAACACTAGTCGTACCGTATGGGACGGTATTCTGAAGTGGAGAGACACTATTGATTGGGCCAATTGTGACATACCTATTTTCATCATCTTCAATTTGATAATAAAGGGAAGGGTTAGGGTTAGATCCACCCCACCAATTAGCGGCCCCAGAGACATATGTATTCGTTAAAGCGGTAAATGGTCCACCAGCGCTTGTCGCAACTCCAACAGCGTTGATAGGGAACAAGGAATCCATGAACTGGATAGGTTCCCAACCACCCGAAGTGGAACCGGATTTAAATTCATAGGTAATATTTCCAGATGCGTTGTCATAAGACCTAAAACTCGCTGGGCATTGAATGAAATTCCAAGTGACAGGGCCTTGCGGAGTGGCACAGTTAAGATTGACTCCAGTACCACCACCGGTTCCAGTACTGCAGGAACCACCCGCAAGGGTTTGCGCACAACTCGTGCTTCCATTCCCAACTAATTCGCTATAGGCTCCCACCGCTAAGTCGAGATGATGACTATCTCCACAGGTTGTGCACTCATCAACAATCATGATCGTTGTTGCACCTTGAGCGCTTTTTAGAGCTGCGCAAGCTCCACAAGCTGCTCCGTTATTCCAAGAATTAGAGGATATTGCAGCATAGTGATCAGGAGTCACCATCCCTGGTTGAATTTCGCAAGCCCCCATCGAATTTCCACCACTTGAGCAATAGATGTTATACGCGGTTGGAGCGTCATTTTGAACGAAGGATGTGGGTGGATCCGAAGGACAATATTTAACGTTGGGATAATCGTAATTGGTTATTTGGGCTTGCAAAGCACTAGTGAATAAACCAAAACAAAGAAAAGTCGCAACAAAAAGGTCAAGTTTGAAATCCTTGTTTAAGAGGAAGGAGAAATTATGAAAATTAGAAGTCGTATTTTTCATATATTCCCACCAAACCCTTTCAAATCGTTTAAACCTAACAACGGTTTTAGCCAAAAAACCCTTTTAAAAAAACACTTTTTGATAACTTTCCCAAGTGAAATCTTATCACACATCAACATTTCTTACTTTAATCCACCTCAAAAAGAAGCGAAGCACCCCTTCTTTTCGTCATTTAATTGCAATTTCTATGCCCTTTGCAACCGCTTCCAGTTTACCGGTAATCTATTCGTTTTAATGTGAAGCTTTAAGTTGGTTGGACAGGGTCGCTTTCTCGTGAAACCGTTTAAGATGTGGAAACTTCCGACAATCCTTCAAATATTCTGACAAAAATGATCCTAAACTTATCGGATAACCAATAGTTTCAAAGTCTGATTTACGGATTGGGAGCCTGTAATTTGTAACCTTAGATAGTAGATACCGTTGGAGACTTGTGTCCCCTTCTTGTCCTTCAAATCCCACATCCAAGTTGTCGATGTATTAACACCGAACGATCCCCCATATATTTTGCGAAACGCTAACGTGTAAACGGCCCACTTGACCGTTGACGGGCCAGGAACCTGAACGTCAATGGCCACAGGTTGTCCTTCCGATGGATTGGGATAAGGCCCAAACACGACCGGTTGAAGAATCGTAGTCGGCGTAGCGGATACAGTCGGAGTATCGGTAAAGGTCGGGGTGATCGTGAAGCTGTTAGTCGGCGTTCCCGTCGAAGTGCCTGTCGATGTAGGAGTAAAAGTGAATGTTGGGGTGCTTGTTTTAGTCAATGTGAAGGTATTCGTGAAAGTATTGGTCAATGTGGAAGTATTGGAAGGGGTAGGACTGTTGGTAGCCGTGTAGGTCATGGTTGGACTGAATGTGGCGGTGGGAGTAAAAGTCAAAGTTGGTGTATTGGTGACCGTTGGGGTGTTAGTCGGGGTAAAACTATCAGTATTGGTAGAGGTTGAGGTCATTGAGAAAGTCGCGGTTGGTGTGAAAGACAAAGTCGCCGTGGATGTAGGAGTGGACGTATCCGTAAGTGTCATCGTGCTAGTGGGGGTAAAACTGTCTGTGTAGGTGGGGGTCAATGTAGGGGTCATTGTTTGGGTGGGCGTGAAAGACATGGTAGGGGTATGGGTGGGAGTTGATGTATCAGTAAAGGTAGCGGTGCTGGTGGGGGTAAAGCTGTTCGTATCGGTTGATGTGGAAGTTGGCGTGAAAGACCATGTTGGGGTAAAAGTCACGGTAGGAGTACTGGTCAGGGTCGAGGTATCGCTGGCTGTGGCGGTGTTTGTGATCGTGAAGGTAAAGGTACTCGTAGCCGTCGACGTAGGTGTAAACGAAATGGTCGGAGTATAACTGTCGGTCGCGGTATGGGTCGCGGTCAATGTGGATGTCTCTGTTGGACTGTTTGTCGGGGTGGATGAATCTGTCGAGGTCGATGTCATTGTGGCCGTATTGGTCTCCGTCAGGGTGTATGTCAGCGTCGGCGTGAACGTGACGGTCGGTGTGTTGGTCGGTGTATAGGAGAACTGAGGCGTGTCTGTCGCGGTCGAAGTGAAAGTTGTCGTAGCGGTAGAACTGGGGGTGAGAGTCGGGGTCTTCGTGGCGGTGAAAGTCACTGTTGCTGTAGCGGTCAAAGTAGGTGTTGATGTCGCCGTGCCGGTATTGGCCAAAGTATTCGTTGGGGTCATGGAAGACGTGGAACTGGCTGTTGAAGTGGAAGTTTTTGTGGCGGTGTTGGTGGCTGTTTTGGTCGATGTATTCGTAGGCGTCGATGTCGCCGTGGAGGAATAGGTACTCGTGGGCGGGATAGTAGTATCAGTGGGTGTCAAGGTAGGAGTGGCCGTCGACGTTGACGTGAATGTCATAGTTGTTGTAGCTGTGGCCGTTTTTGTCCCGGTATTTGTCAGAGTCAACGTTGCCGTCGAGGTATAAGTGGTCGTAGGTGGAACAGATGTGTTGGTCGGCGTCGAGGAAGCGGTTGGAGTGACGCTCGATGTGGGGGTCTTAGTGGCTGTAGAGGTCGAAGTTTTCGTTAATGTATTTGTTTGGGTCGCGGTTGGCGATGATGTAAAAGTACTGGTTGCCGGGGCCAAGGTATTGGTTGGTGTGGAAGAAGATGTGTTAGTAGCTGTAGATGTGGGGGTCCGGGTCATGGTTGTGGTAACGGTTTTAGTTTGGGTATTGGTCGGCGTAAAAGATGGGGTCATGGTCATAGTTGCCGAAGGGGTTGAGGTATAAGTTTTGGTCGGCGTGCCAGTAAAAGTTGGCGTCGGTCCACCGCTGCAAGCCGGGAATTGGACCCCCGTGTCTCCGTATGACGCGGTCGTATAGTAGGTAGCATTCGTTTCAATATGGCTGAAGCTATCGCTGATCACTGTTGTCACAGAATGGCTGTTGGCGTCCGTTAACGCTAAGGTAATAGGGGTATTCCCCATCGCCCCTCCCGAACCGGGTCCTGGTCCCCAATAATTATAGGTCGTCCTTGGAAGAGCGCTCCAGGTACCTCCGTAATCGATACTCACCGCCTGGATCGGGATTAGTTCGTTCACAAAAACGATTTCCGCCCAATACTGGGTGGTCCCATTTTTCCAAAGATAAGCGATGTTCCCGTCCGCGTCAGGCGGATTGGAAGCCAGACTGTTCATGGCGGCTAAAGGACACGGGATAATGACCCAAGAAACCGGTTGGCCGTTGGCAGCCCCGTTATTCGTCAGTTGGTTGAACGCGGTCGGCCCCAGATCCACATGGTGAGTCCCATCCACACAGGGAGCGTTACTACTGGAGGGACACTGATCCACCACAATGACCGTCGTGCCGTAGGAGCCGTTGAACATCTGAAGACAGGCCCCACAGCCTCCGGAATTTTCATAATCCTGAGTGTTCAAAGCGGCGTAATTGCCGCTAGCGAAAGCATTGATGGCGTAGCTACAGTTGGGAAGGTTGCTGGTGGAAAGAGCATAACTGGTTGGACCGGAACCATTGTTGTAATTGCTGGTCCCGCCTTGGTTGGTTTGCACAATAGTGGTCGGGTTGGAACAATAGGGATAGCCAACATAGGTGACGCCAGCTCCTACGGCCCAAACGGAGCTGATCCCAATCCCAAAGCATGTAAGTACCGCTATACAGATAAAGGTCCAATTCAGATTCAATCTATATCGATCGATGGTTTTCACCTGGAAACTCAATTCCCTTCATCCGACAAAGTATTAAGTTATTGTTCAAGGGTTCGTCATACGGGCGGGTATGGCAAAAGCGTTTGGAAAATAATTCGCAGATACTTCACGAACGCGTTCAAGCGTTCTTAACGATAAAAGATCACCGTATTACAAGGAGCTTCAAAGTTTTATTGAGACTTTGAGCTCCAGTAATCTCCAACCTCACATAATAAAGGCCATTTGAAACCTGGATCCCTTTCTTGTCTTTCAGGTCCCACATCCATGTCATGGTCGAGTTGACCGTGAAGGAACCCCCATAAACCTTTCGGAACGCCAAAGTATAAACAGCCCATTTCACAGTAGAAGGCCCGGGAACTTCTATATCAATATTGATTGGTTGCCCCTCGGAAGGATTGGGATAGGGGCCGAATACGATTGGTTGGATGATCGCCGTAGGCGTTGGTGAAACGGTCATTGTGTCCGTAAAGGTTGGTGTAAAGGTAAAGGTATTGGTCGGAGTTCCAGTCCAAGTGCTGGTCGCAGTAGGGGTGGAACTAAAGGTGGATGTATAGGTTTTGGTTGGAGTATTGGTCATTGTAAAAGTATTCGTCCATGTAAAAGTATTGGTCTGAGTCGAGCTATTGGTCGGCGTACCCGTCAGGGTCGAACTGTAGGTGGCAGTCGGAGTGAAGGTCAGCGTCGGAGTATAGGTAACCGTAGCGGTATTGGTCGGAGTCAAACTATTAGTATTGGTCGATGTCAGTGTGGGGGTCATCGTTTGAGTCGGAGTATCCGACAAGGTCGGGGTGAATGTCTGAGTCAATGTGAATGTCTTGGTCGGCGTGGATGTGGAGGTCCGAGAATTTGTCGGCGACAGGGTGAAGGTAGGTGTATAGCTAAAGGTGGCTGTGGAAGTCGCCGTCGGCGTCATCGTCAAGGTGGAAGTATAGGTCTTAGTCGAAGAGAACGTCGCGGTTGGAGTATCAGTTATGGTCGGTGTATTGGTCGGTGTATATGAAAATTGCGGGGTATCGGTCGGAGTTCCCGAGTTAGTCGAAGTTGAGGTCATCGTGGCCGTATAGGTTGGGGTCTTAGTTACGGTAGATGTAACTGTTAAGGTATTGGTCAATGTGGGCGTGAAAGTAGGCGTACCTGTATTGACCAGGGTATTGGTCGGCGTCATGGTCAGGGTGGATGTATTAGTAAGGGTTGGGGTTTTTGTATCGGTATTTGTGGGTGTGCTTGTATAGGTAGATGTTTTGGTGCTGGTAGAGGTATTCACTAAAGTGTTCGTCACGGTCGAAGTGGAAGTCGAGGTAAAAGTATTTGTGGGTGGAGCGGATGTGTTTGTAGGCGTAGAGGAAGGCGTTGCGGTTGCGGTCAAAGTCGGCGTTTTGGTATAAGTGCCAGTAGCGGTTTTGGTTACCGTGTTCGTTGGAGTCAAAGTAGCTGTCGAGGTGAAAGTACTTGTAGGCGGAGCCACCGTATTAGTCGGAGTATTGGTGAAGGTAAAAGTTGGCGTTGAGGTGACTCCCGAGCAATTGGGTGTGGGGGTCTGGTTCAAATTGTAAAGCCATGTCGATACCGGCGCGCCATGATAAGAGGTGGTCGGAAAACCGCTCCAACCTGATAGCATGGTCGGACCTACGTCCGCGCTAAACGCCCACCCCGTGGCGTTATAAACATAACCTTTATTATTCGCGCCATCGATCCACCCAATGACGGTATTATCCCAGCCTCCTGGGTCACCGGAACCAGCGCCAAATTCCTCAACATCAACCGCGCGAATGCTGGTAGCAATTGTCACGAATGGATCCCACGTAGTTTCGGAAGCTGTACCTTTATTGCTGTAAACGTGGGCTGTGTAGATGACTCCGTTGCCCGAACCCGTATCTGTCAATCCACAATTTGTCCCCCCCGTGCAGCTGGTGCTTCCACTAGCCACACCAGTTAAGTCGTAAGCCCATTGAAGTCCGCCTGCCAAACATATATTGTTAGCGCCCGCGTTTCTAACCGCGGTCAAAAGACCCTGAAGACCTGGAGTATAAGATGGCGTGGATCCCGTAGAACCACCGGTTCTCCAAACGTCCCAGCTAACATCATGCGGCTCATTGTAAAGATCGAACATGACCGCGGGATTATTTTGTAGCCAGGAAGTGCCTGCGACATTGCTCCAAAAGGTAACAGCGTTCATATCTGGCATGACTTGTTGCGCATTGGCGCTTCCCCATCCCGTTCCGCCGCAAGGGGATGTAGTAGTTGAACTATTGGATGTTCCCGACCAATGCAGATCCAAATCCAAGTACACATTGTTGGTGTTACAGTAGTTAACAACAGCTTGGATCATTCCCTGGTAGGCCACTTGATTAGGGGTTTTTCCGTTGGCGTTACAACCGAACCAAAAATCCTGGTTGATGGGGAGTCGAACGCAGTTGGCGTGCCAAACACCCACCGCCTCAGTGACCAGAGCTATATAATTGGTCATGGTGACCCCATTGATGGTTGTCGTTGGCGCTCCACCATTCCATTGATCACCCTGGGGATCGAATTCTAAACCTGAAAAATCAACACCTTTCAAGCGAACCGTACAGCCGCCGCTTGCGGTTACAATTTGGTTTCCAACAACTTTTAATTGAGCTGATGTTGCCAGTGAAATAGCGGGGAATAATACAGAACACAAGAATACTATCAAAGAAATGAAATGGATATTTTTGACTGAAATCGTTTTTAGGTTGGTCACCTAGTATTCCTTTTTGAGGAAATTTGTTGAGTCAAAATCACCTTGCAAGACCTAAAAATGCAATTTCTATGCCCTTTTTTAAGGGTTTTGTTTATCGATAAGATATTGGAATTATGTATTTATAAGCTAGTTAAAAACAATAAATAGCCGAAAATCCGTCATCTTTTTGATGTTTTTTATGAGAATTTGACAGTCTTATCAAGAAATATTTAGGACTTAATTGTGGATTATTTCACTAGATCCAAGCTTGTTGTGTTTTAAACCCTTATTTTTATAACCCGTATTACTCTACTTGATCGAAACAACACCCTTCTCCAAAACTTCTTCAGCCACTCCCCGTTGCTTCATAACCAAGTGAAGTTGATGCCTCAAGATCGGCATTCTCTTGGCCAACTGCCTAAGCTCCTTGGATGAGATTACGAGGGTCGTGACATCCGTTAATGCCTTGGCGGTTGCGTTTCTTTTATCGGTATAACCCATGGCCACATTCTCGCCAAAGAAATCCCCGGGTTTTAACTCAACAGAAAAAACCATTTTTCCATGCTCGTTTTTCCGGAAGATCTCGACCTTGCCCGAGGAAATAATATAAAAATCCTCCGTCTTGCTTCCCTGTCTCATCACTAACTCGTCCTTATGGAAAGTCTGGCTTCTGGCCAGAAGCGAAATCTCGTGTTTGGCTGTCGGGTCCAGGTCCCTGAAAATCGCCACAGCGGAAATGACCGGACGCCTTTTCCAAAGGCTTGAAAAATTCTCTTTCAAATCGTTCTTTTCAACGAATTCCAGGAATAGTTCTCCCGCCAACTTGAAGAGGGTCACCGGGGTCTTGGCTTGAACCGTCGCATTGGTCTTTGATTTGTTAATGATGGACATTTCCCCAAAAAAATCGCCGCTTTCCAAAGTGGCAAGAAGGGGATCTTTTTTGTTCTCAGGGTCCATCACATCGAGGGAACCGGAAAGGATGAAATAAAAACTATCGCCTTCCTGCCCCTTTCGCACAACTTCCGCGTTCGCCGGGAACTCGACCACTTGCCCTCGGGAAAAGAGTATGTTCAGCCAAGTTGGGTCCTTCACCTCAAAAAGCTTCAAGGCTTGAATGACCCCGTTATAGACCGATTGGGAATAGGTCCGTTCTTTCAGGAAAGTCTTTCCCCACCCCGGCTCGCCCACTTGGTATTTGGCTCTGTCCACTTTCGAGGGATTGATATGGTAGAAAAGGAATTCTGTCCCAGGGTTCTTAGCGATAGTCTCATCCCAATCGAATGGTTCCCCGTGGATCATACCGCCGCCCGCATCCAACATGGCCAAGCACTCATCGCCCCGAATCAGGTTCTTCATGCGGTCGAAATGTTCCTGACTTACCACCCCATTTGAAACCAACTGCCCAATTCCCTTGAAATTATCCAGGTCGCTGGAATGAAGGATGGTATAGGGCTTTCCGTTCTCATCCTGGACCGTCACCCTAAAACCAATGGTAGGGATGGAATGTACCGTATAGAAGAACTCCCAGATCGCTCCGTACATGTTGTAGCTTTTGCCCGGAATGACCTCGATGAAGTTCACCATGAGTTTGACCATCTCAGGCGATTCCCCAATGACCCTGGCCACCTTCAACACGGTCGTTTCAAATATTTCCCTTGTGGTGATCAAAGTAAAAGAATGCTCGGAAAGCATCAATTCACTCAAGGCACAATGGTCATCATGAACATGGGTTTGAATGATGGCGGTCAATCGGTCCTTGGAAACCCCCACTTGCCGAAGATATTTACTAATACCAGAAGAAGAATCCACGAGAAAACCATTGCCATTTACCCACAAGAGCAGTCCCGTTGTAGGTCCCGCCGGGTCGAACCCGGAGTAACAGCCCAGAACTTTCAGTCTTAGGGCTTCGGGTTTTTCCACCGGACCAGTCAAATCGGCCAGGGGAGCCATCTGTTCGCCTTGAAAATTTAGATCTAACTTTTGGGTTTGGCCATGGTCCGAAACCTCATAGCAGTTACCGCCAAGCCTTTTGATCATATAATCACTGGTTCCGGCGAAAATAGGGACGGACACTTCCCCTTCCTCATCCGGCATGGTCACGAACTCGAACAAATCCTCTATCTGCTGGACCACACCTTTCTTTTGAATGGCCATGCCTTCGGTCATTTTGCAGATCATCTCAGCCCGAGCTTTGCTCAAGCCCCATTTTTTCATCTCCGCCAAGGTGGGCCCCAGTAGGGTCACGCGCAGGATGTCATAAAGCCGTTCACACATATCCTTAGTGCCCAAAATACGGAATTTTTTTCCTTGTTGAAAACCCTGGTCGACGAACAAGAACCAATAACCCAGGAATTCCAAGGCCATTTGGGAAACGCCGTTAATGTGCGAAATATCGGGAAGTATTCCGACGTGAGGGATTTTTTTCTTTTGTTTTAAAAGGACTTTGAGGATCTCAGCGGGACTTCCAAGGAGTGCCGACTCTTCCGGACCTTCTATATGGTAACAACCGGGGACAATGGCGTTGATGAGCATTGAAACTCCTTTGCTTTCCTTACTTCGCAAGGTGGTTTAACGGTCCACTTTTGGATTCAGGAAGCCATTTAGGTTTGCGTTATAAGTAGAGGGTTTACTGAGTCTTTCAACCATTTCTTATAACCGCATATTTCTTAACTACTATAGGAGTCCTTAAAAAGCAGGTCAATAATTAACCATTTTTTAATATTTGCTGTTTATTTAATGGTGTTTTAACCCATCCAGCAACCGGTCTTTCTCGGAATTATTCCTCCCCATCCATTTCCCCTATTTCAGGTTTTTCGGAAACAGGCAGGCCTTCCACGTTCTTCAATCTCTTTTCGATGGTCCGAGTTTTCTTGGCCGCGCTTTCTATGGTGTTGCTTGCTTCCTGCAACTTTTTATGGGTTTTTTCCAACAACTCCGTGAACTTTCCAAACTCGTTTTTCACCATCCCCAATATGCCCCAAACTTCGCTGGTCCTCTTTTCGATGGCCAACGTCCTGAATCCAATCTGTAGACTGTTCAATAGGGCCGCGAATGTATTGGGCCCGCTCACCACGACCCGAAAGTCGCGTTGAAGCTGGTCCATCAAGGCCGGGCGTCGGGCCACTTCAGCGTAAAGACCCTCGGTGGCGAGAAAAAGAATGGCAAAATCGGTGGTATGGGGCGGATCAAGATATTTGGTCTTGATGTCCTTGGCTTCCTGTTTAATTCGGGTCTCAAGCGCTTTGGACGCTTCCTCCGCCAACGAAACATCACCCTTTTCTTGAGCATCGACCAGACGTTGGTAATCTTCCTGAGGGAATTTGGCGTCTACTGGAAGCCAGACCTCCTGGCTTTCGTCCTTATCCCGACCCGGCAATTTAATGGCGAACTCGACCCTTTCGCCGCTTCCCTTTTTGGTCTCTTGGTTAGTGGCGTATTGTTCGGGTGTCAGGACTTGTTCCATCAGGCTTCCCAATTGAACCTCTCCCCAGGTCCCCCTGGTTTTCACATTGGTCAGCACTTTCTTCAGGTCACCCACATTTGCGGCCAGATTCTGCATTTCCCCTAGCCCTTGATGCACCTGTTCCAGTCTTTCACTGACCATCTTGAAGGAATCACCCAGGCGCTTTTCCAGGGTCGATTGAAGCTTCTCATCCACCACCGCCCGCATCTGTTCCAACTTCTGTCCGTTATCGTCCTGAAGTATTTTCAGCCGGTTCTCGATGGTTTCCCTCATCCGCTCCAGCCTTTGTTCATTTCCCTGGGTCAGGATCATGAGCTGACTCCCTAATTCTTCGCGGGATAGTTTGGCGTTCGTGTTAGCTTCCTCGCGGTTTCGGCCGATCTCTTCCCTCAAGGCCCGCTCAAGCTTTTCTTGCCCTTTGGACAAGTCATCGAAAGAACGTTGCATCGACTCGCCGGGAGAACCAGCGGCTTTCCTGGATAGAAGGATCCCAACGAGGATCAGGTTGATGATCAAAAGGGTGAGAATGGCGGTTTCCACTTAGATTCCTTTGGTCGCAAAAAGCTTGAACCAGCCTGCAAAAGTTATCTTATCCTTCAGGGGAACAAAGTCGCAACGTTTTCAGGGCCAATTAAGCCCCTCCCGCCGCTTTTTTCCCTTTATTCCTTCTTCATTACCATTAAAATGCTTTGATTCACCAAGGAGAATTTTAATTTATGGCCTTTATCGATCCGTTCAGCCGTTACAAACCCATGTCCCTGTCGAGAAAAAAACGCACCAAGCTTCCCTCCGCCCGCACGGTCGTCCTGATCATCATCATTTTCTGCGGATTGGTGACCTCCAAAACATTCCTGATGAACCAGTATAACTACCTCCAGGGACTCAAATATTGGCGTAAGGGCGACCTGGAACTTTCCCGCATGGAATTCAACAAGGTCTTGACCCGCAACCCCGGTAACGCCAGGGCCATCGACGGTCTGGGCCTGGTGGAGATCAAGGCCGGCAACTTGGACAAAGCCAAGGACTTATATGACCAGGCCATCAAGCAAGGCCTGACTTTTAGCCGACGTTTCAATCACTTGAAGACAGGCCAATTATTCATCGATGACGGGAAATATCAGGAAGCGGAACTGGAACTTCAACACGCGCTGGAGCTTCAATCCAACAACCCGGATGTTTACATCGCCCTGGGCACCACCGAAAGGGCCATGGGTCAAGTCGCCAAGGGCGAGAAGGAATATGAACAAGCCCTGAACCTCGACCCCAAGAACAAAAAGATCCAGGTGCTTTTGGAACAAGCCCGCGAAGAACGCGACCGCGGTTCCATCTATTACATATTCGACCGCAATGGGGTTCCCCTGGCTTTGGAATGGGCCAAGAACGGCGAGAAAGGCTATCCCTTCGGGAAAGAATTCGCCCATATCATCGGGTATTACGACACCAACGAAACCAATAATCGAGGCTCGGCCGGTCTGGAGAAAGTCTATCAGTCCTATTTCCCCGGCAACAAACTTTACCTGACATTGGATAGCCGTATCCAGAGGGTGCTTTCCAAGGCCATGGGTTGGCAAAAAGGAGCTATCGTTGTTCTGAACCCCCGAACCGGCGAGATCCTTGGCTGTGTATCCCAACCGACCTTCACGCCTGAGAAGATCCACGAAGGCTGGTGGGATTATATCGGCAACAAAAACACGCCCTTGAAAGACCGTGCGTTGGAAAGTCTTTACGAACCAGGGTCCATCATCAAGATCGTCACTTCCGCCGCCGCGGTGGAAAAGAACCTCAACCTGAACACCGTCTTCCCCCTTTACTGCAAGGGATATACCTACATCGACGGGAAGATCTTCTATGATTGGCAAAAGCACAAGACCATCCGCAGTTTGGAGGAGGCCTTCGATACTTCCTGCAACATGGCCTACGCCAAACTGGGCTCAACCCTGGGCGAGGACACCCTTTTCGAATTCAACAATCGTTTCGGGTTCAATTCCCTCCCCAAGACCATCAACATCCCCATGTCCATGGGCGTCTCCCCTAAACTGGGCCTGACCAAATACGAGCTTGCCGAGGCCGCCACCGGCTTGGGGAAGGATTTCCGCATCACCCCCATGAACGCCGCCTTGATCGCCTCGGCCATCGCCGACGACGGGGTCATGATGTCACCCTACATGGTCGATAAGTTGACCAATATCAACGGCAAGGTCCTGGAAGAGAACAAACCCCAGGTCTACAAGAACACCATCAGCCGCCAGACCGCCCAATTCCTCACCACCATGATGGTCAATGACGTGGAGAGGGGTATCGGGGTCAAGGCGCGGGTGAAGGGCATCAAGATAGCGGGCAAGACCGGCACTTCCGGCTCCCGGGACCCGAATTTCCACGCTTGGTTCATCTGTTTCGCCCCGGCCCAGAACCCCAAGATCGCCATGGCCATCCTGGCCGAGAACGGCGGCACGGGCAAGGACGTGGCCGCTCCGATCGCCCATAAAGTTTTCGAGGGGATCTCTGATATTATTGACTTAACTTCAGATAAGGATAGCAAATGAACATTTCGGGAATGGACCTGGTCAAAGGGGCTATCTCAAGCCTGGTGGGCATGGTCGGTTTTTGGATGCTCATGAGAGGAAAAAAAACAATGGACACTTCCTTGATGATAAAGGGTGGCGTTCTTTTGGTGCTATCCACCTGGATGTTCTGGTGATCCCTTTAGTTTAAATTGGTAGGGTGCTGGGCCTTGATCGATTGAAGCAACTGCCATATCTGGGAATAATCCGGCGATTTTTCGGCGTTTTCCAGGTACAGGGACAAGGCTGTTTCAGCTTCTTCTTTTTTTCCCAATGAATAACAAAAGACACCCAGGTCCCGGACACTGTCCATATCCCCGGGCTTCAGTTTGACCATCCATTCCGCTGTCCATAACGCCCTCTCCACTTGCCCCCTATCCGAATGGATGCTTTTCAAATTCAACAGGATGCGGTGAAGGATATCCTTGATCCCAGCCGTTCGAAGATGGCGGAGGGGCTCGAACTTGACGTCATCGGGTAGATACCGACGCAGTATCTTTTTCAGGCTGGCCTGGTCCAGCGTCTTCCCGCCGTCGAAAACGTCGACATATATGTTCCGGCGAACGTCCGCCGTCGATTGTTTCCAGGCCACCAGGAATCGGCCGGGGAAATTGATCCCGACAAGGGGCAGCTCGGCCATCCATCCCAATTCCAGATAAACGACCGACATGGTAATGGGAATCCCTAATCTCCGGTCCATCACATCGGATAAATAACTGTTTTGGGGGTCGTAATAATCCTTTTCATTCGCCTTGAAGCCCAGGTCCCCGAAAAAAAACTCGTTGAGCTTTTCCAGCTTCTTCTCAGGACTATTACAGGGGGCTGTCCGATGGAATACCTCTCCACCCATTTCCTTCAGCAAAGCGAGATAAGGGGCCGTTTTAAGACGTGGATATTCGTGCCGGGCGATCAACAAAGCTCCCTCCGCCAGGCTCCACCGGTCGGTCGGCTGTTGGATGTACTTATTAAAATCCGCGTTGATCTTGTCGGTCGAGTTAATGACGTCCTCCAGGACGATACCGGGGAATATTTTTTACTGAGTTCAACTCAAGGGATCTCGAACTTTTTAGGATAAACCGTTAGGTTTTGATGTCCCTTCGGGGTCACGACCAGCAAGTCTTCGATCCGCACGGCGCCAACCCCGGGATAGTACAGCCCCGGCTCAACGGTAATGACCTCTCCCTTTCGAAGGACATGGTCGGAGGCGTTCACTCGCGGCGCCTCGTGCACATCCAAACCCAGCCCATGCCCGGTGCCATGGAAAAACCCGACCATGGTCCCCATCCTTCGTTCGGTCATATATCCCTTGGATTCCATATCGGCCTGGATGGCCTTATGCACATCTTTGCCATTCACCCCGGGGGCGACCATACCGATCCCCTTCTCTTGGGCGGTTTTGACCGCCTCGTACTGGGCCTTCAAGGCCGGGCTTGGTTTTCCCTTCACGAAGGTACGGGTGATATCGGCGTAATAGAATGTATCGGCCGACCTGGGAAAAACATCCACGACCAGCGACTGGTTCGCCCAAATGAATCCCGAGCCCTCTTGGTGTGGGTCGCATCCCTGGTCGCCGCTGGCCACGATGGTATGACTGCCGATACAATTATTTTCCATCATGGAAACATTGAGAACTTTTTTCAGCAGTTCAGAGGTCACCCATTGGCCCCGGTAGGCTATCTTCTTACCTACGACCTTGGAGGCCCGGAGTAGGTTTTCCACCTTATGGATAGCCGCCTCAGTATGCCGAAGGGACTGGGTGATCTTCCGGATCTCTTCGGTCGATTTCGTGACCCTTTCCTCAAAAAACGGCTCTTCCTTGCTAAAAACCCTTATACCCCTCTGGCGTAAGGCGTCGGCCAAACCCAGGTTGAAGTTATAAGGGACCGTGATCTCGCGGACTTTCTTCCTCTTCAGGAAACACGCCGTCACATCCGCCACACCAGGTCTTTCCACGCCCTGTTTCTTAGCTTGTAATTGGATGTCCGAATAAGGAACCACCTCATCCACCTTGGCTTGCTTCTGGGCCCGGCTCAATTCCAGGTCGCTCATTAAGATGATGGTTTTTCCCCCGATATTGAAGAACGGGAAAGGATCTGGCACCGAGAACTTGACCGCGTAATAAAGGTTGGAGTCGTACTCGCTGGCGGCATACATCATCAAGTTCGTAGGGGACACGGGCTTTTGGCGTGGCACAGGATGCTCCTTAGGACATGCTTTCTCTGAGTGAGCGGAGGCGTCCTCGGCGCTTGAGTTCCTCGCGCAATTCCCTTATTTTCCCGGTCAGTTTCTCGCGTGGAATTTCCAAAAGATTCCCCTCCACTTCCAGCGATGCCGGCATATTGAACTCGGAGGTTTCCGAATCCACAAAAAGAACGTCTTTCACACCTAAAGCTTCTTGGTAATCCTTGGCGATTTCAGTGAAATAACCCTTTTTATCCTGGACTTTACGGAAGCGGTAGACCAAGGCGCCCAGCATTTTCCCGCCTTCAGTGACCGTATGGATGAAATGCACATCCGTGATGGCGTCTTCCATGGCCAGTTGGTCCTCGGGAAAATAACTGGAAACGAAATCGATGAGCCACTTGAAGCTCTGCTGTAGATAAACCTGCTGGGTCGCCTGGAAATTCTTGATCTGTTCCTGTATTTCCTCTTCGGTCGGTTCCCTCTCAAGTGGGGCTGGGGTTTGGTCGGTCACGGTAACTCCTTTAATTGATGGCCTCATGATACAAAAAACAATAGTCAAAGAATACATCCCAAAAATCAAAACAAATTGAACCACCAAGGCACCATGCCGACCTTCAATAAAATATAAAACGAGGTCGGCATGGTGCCTTGGTGGTTAAATGCCTTTTGCCTTCAAGTCGAATTTTTTCAGTTCAGTATAAAGAGGCCCTTGAGACCTCAGCTGACTGCGAAACAGAACGAAATGATCCACTGCCATTTTCCCCAAAGTGGCGGGCCATCCCGTTTGGAGCATTTGAATAACACCGGATACATCTTCCGAAGTCTTGACCCTCCCCAAGGTCAAATGGGCATGATAAGGTTTTTCTTCCAGGCCCAAACCGACCTTTTCCAACCCTTTTGAAATTTCCGTGAAAAGTCGAGAAAGCTTTTCTTGGCCGGACAAGACAGGCACAAAGAGAACCTTGGGATGCTTCAGGTTTGGGAAGGCTCCGACCCCGCCCAACTCGATCTCGAAGGGCTCCACCCCAACCACCGCCCCTTCCAACTGACTTTCAACAGCGGGTATTTTGGCTTCTTCCTGGTCCCCAATGAATCGCAAGGTCAAATGAAGCTGCGCGGGTTCCACCCACTTGACCGGGGATTTGGTTTTAACCATCTCGCTCAATAAATCGACCAGGGGCGGGCGTAACGACGGGGCTAAAGGGATCGCGGTAAAAAGACGGATCATCGGCGATAGTATCTCAATCGACCAGAGGCAGTTGCAGGCAATGACGGCGCAATATCTCCAACGCGGCTTGGCTGGTCCTGAACTTCACATTTTCCCTATTCCCTGAAAAGCGAAACTCGAATGCCTGGGTCGACTCCTCATCCGAAATAGCGATATAGACCAATCCAACGGGTTTTTCATTCGTCCCGCCACCCGGGCCGGCGATACCAGTAGTGGCCAGTCCGATGGAGGCTTTGCTTACTTTTCGGACATTTTCGGCCATGGCCAAGGCCACTTCCTTGCTGACCGCGCCTTTTGTTCTGATCAATTCCGCGCCCACCTGAATGGCCTCGGTCTTGGATTCATTACTATAAAGAACATAGCCTCTCAATAAGTAATTTGAACTGCCGGGGACCTGGGTGATCCGGTGGGTGATCAGCCCGCCCGTGCAGGACTCGGCCACCGCCAGGGTCAGATGACGGGTCATGAGCAATTGGCCGATGATATTTTCCAGATTGTCCTGGTCCAGCCCATAGATCGTGTTAGGAAGGCGGGTGGTCAGGGTTTTCCCCAGGTTCTCCAGAAGGATGTCCGCTTCCGCCTCGCTGGCCGCTTTGGCGGTCAATCGGATATCCACACCGGTCGAATGGGCCAGCACGCCGACCGTGGGATTGGTGGACCGCTCGAAGATATCCAGTATCTTCTCATTCAAAAGGGATTCGCTGATACCCGTCGTCCGGAACACTTTCGACTTGATGATGGCGCCGGTAGGCGCCAAGGTCTTCACGTGCGGCTTAACCGTCGCCTCGAACATGGCCTTCATCTCGACCGGAACTCCGGGCAAGCACACCAGGAGGGTTTTGGAAACCTTGACGATGAACCCAGGGGCCGTCCCAACAGGGTTGGGGATGACGGTCGCCCCTTGGGGAATGAACGCCTGGTTCAGGTTCGCTTTTGAGAAGGGCCGTCCGATTTTGACGAAGAAGGCCTCGATCTGTTTGGCGATTTCCTCATGATAAACCAGGGGTTTCAAGGAAAGACGGGCGGCCACCTTGCGGGTCACATCATCCACCGTCGGGCCCAAGCCTCCGGTCGCGATAACCACCTGGCTTCTTTCGCAGGCTAACTTCAGAGTCGCTTCAATGCGTTTTTCATTGTCGCCTACCGCCTGAAACCCATAGACATCGATCCCCATCAAGGCCATTTGCTGGGCTAGCCAGGCGGAATTGGTGTCGACGTTTTGACCCAGTAATAATTCCGTGCCGATAGCGACGATCTCAGCGTTCATATATTCCTGCCTATTATTTGATTTGTAGAATGACCCAGGCCCCGATACGAAGCCAGGCATTGGCGTAAAGTCCGGCCATTAGGTCGTCGGTCATGATTCCCCAACCACCCGGTAATTTTTCCAAACGGCGGATCGGGATGGGCTTCCAAATATCGAATATCCTGAAAAGAATGACCGCCATGATGATGAAGGGCCACTCCTTCGGTATCCCGACCAAAGCCACTCCCATACCCAGGACCTCGTCGATCACGGCGCAGGAAGGGTCTTTTTCACCCATCGACTTTTCCAAAATACCTGTCGTCAATACTCCCAGGAAAAAGACACCGACCAATGCCCCGACCTGGACCAATGGACGATCCATCAGGAAATACCAACAGGGCGCCGCGGCCAAGGAGGCCCAAGTACCGGGAGCCAGGGGGATCTTGCCGATGCCGAAGAATGTCGCTATCAGGAAGTTGATGATCTTCATTTTTTCCTTTTTCAATAACAGCCTAAAATCAATCTAGCCACAGATGCATAGGATTCAAGGGATTAAAAAATATTAATCTTTATCTTTGTCTAATCCAATACATCCCATGAATCTGTGGCAAAAAGCCTTGTCGTAATCAGTGAATATTTTAACAATATCAATCTGTGTTCATGCCGCTCTTCAATTAATGAACAATATAGAGAGCGGTATAGTCCCACATTCATATTGCGAATAATAGATATGTGGGGCATCGGTGGCAAAATTTTTTTTATTTTCTCTCCGCGTTCAAGACGTGCCAATTTCGCACCAGATAATCCAGCCCGGAAATGATGGACATGACGGTCGCGTAGAACATCAGCCAGTAGGGACCGTACCAGACCAGGTCATCCAGCCACTCTCCCGTCGTCCCCAATCGGGCGATGACCATGTCCCAATTGCCCTGGTATTTTTCAACCGTTACCCTGACGCAGACGATGGCGAGTATGACCGAGATAGCCACGATCTGGGAAACGGTCTTGTGTTTTCCGGTCCGGCTGGCGGCGATGACGACATTGCGGCTCAGGGCCAATTGGCGCAATCCCGTAATAAGAAATTCCCTGGCCGCGATGATGACCACCATCCAGGCCGGCACCAATTGTTCCTGCACAAAGGCCACCAGCACCGTGAGGAAAAGGATCTTGTCCGCCAAGGGGTCCAGAAGGGTTCCAAAATCGGTCTTCAGGTTGTACTTGCGGGCCAGATAACCGTCCACATAATCGCTGATGCCTCCCCAAGCGAAGAGGATGCCCGCTGTCCACTTGGCCCAAACTTCATCCCGGAAGAAAAAGATCAAGAATAGCGGGGTCACCAGGATGCGTGAAAACGTGACCATGTTGGCCGAGTTCCACTGTGGACTATTGAATATTTTCTGTAATCTATTCATGGTCTCTTTCAAACACCCTAACCGATCTGTTTTGCAACTAAGTCCTGGCCGAGCGTGTGGGATATTTCCACGTCCATCCATTGTCCCGGCTTGGCGTCCTGGGTGCCCTCGATTATAACCATCCCGTCCACTTCAGGGGCCTGATAGATGGTCCTTCCCTGCGCTTCCCCATTCTCGGGGACCGATTCCACCACCGCCCTCAACCTTTCCCCGACCCACCGCTGATGGGACTTTTCGGCTACCTCTTCCTGTAGCTTATAAGCCATCGCCAATCGTTCTTTTTTCACCTTTTCCGGCACCTGCGCGCCCATGGTTCCGGCCGGCGTCCCCTCTTCCTGGGAATAGGCGAAAAAGCCGACATAATCCATGGGATGTTCCTTCAAGAACACACACAATTCCTCGAAATCCTCGTCCGTTTCCCCCGGGAACCCGACAATAAACGTGGAACGAATGGATGAAAGAGGGAACTTGGTCCTGATCCTATCAACTAGCTTTTCCAGTAATGCCCTATCCCCGATGCGCTGCATCGATTGGAGTATCTTGTTGCTGGCGTGTTGTAAAGGTACGTCGAAATAGGGTGTGATCCTGGGATGGGATGCCATGACTTCCAACATCTCGTCCGTCACTCGGCTTGGGTATAGATAGTGAAGGCGCACCCACTCCAATCCATCCACCTTGGACAAACGCTTCAGGAGTTCAGCGATTCGCGGTTTCCCATATCGGTCCGAACCGTACCAGGTGCTGTCTTGCGCGACCAGGCAAAGCTCTTTCACCCCTTGGCCCGAAAGATTACGGGCTTCCTGTTCGATATCCTCAAGCGACCGACTGCGGTGGTGGCCCCTTATCTTGGGGATAATGCAAAAGGTGCAGGGCAGGTCGCATCCCTCGGATATCTTGACGTAAGCGAAATGGGAGGGTGTTGAAAGGAGCCTGGGGGAGGACGCGTCATAAACATAAGTCGCTTCATTCATGGAATTCGGCAACAGCGGCGCCTTGATCAGGCCCGCGTTTGAACTTGAGGACGATGTTTTGTCCGACAAGCCATCCAAGAGAATGTCTTTCCCTGTGCCTCTGTGCCTCTGTGGTGAATGTTGTATTTGTTTAGCGACGTCCTCTACTTCGTTCAAACCGAAGAGGATATCTATCTCGGGCAATTCCTTCTTGAGTTCCTCCCCATAGCGTTGGGCCAGGCATCCTCCCACAACTAGGGATTTCAACCGGCCGGTCTTGCGCAACTTGGCCACATCCAAGATGGTATCGATGGATTCTTTCTTGGAGGCTTCGATAAATCCGCAGGTGTTGACGATGACCACTTCCGCGTCGGCCGGATCCTTCACCAGGGAATAATGGTCCTGGGCGAGTTTGCCCAGCATGACTTCGGAATCGACCGTGTTTTTAGGACAGCCGAGGCTGATCACGGCGACTGTTTTGGTGGATGTATCGGAAGTTGGGTGTTTCTTGGCCATAAGGTGGCCTAATGTAACACAACCGCTCTTAAATTAAGAGGTGGTAAAACCTCTTTAACCACATGCCGACCTTCAAATGAATAATTAATGAGGTCGGTATAGTACCGATATCCAATATTTTTAATCGGATAATCGGCACGGAGACACAGACACTCAGCTTAAGATTCTTGTTTCTTTCTTCAATTTTCATCCATTTAGCTGTGTCTCTGTGCCTCTGTGGTGAAAAGTGTTTTGGTAGTGCCTCTAATTAGTTACCTTTTCGATACTCTTCGAAATGACCTCAATTAAATAATTTAAATCCTTTTTAGTGATGCCAAGGGGCGGCATCACGACGATCACGTTCCCCAAAGGCCTCATCAGCACTCCCCTCTTCTTGGCCTCCGCGCATACCTGGTACCCAATTTTCTGTTCATAGGGATAGGGCTCGTTCGTTTTCTTGTTCTTGATCAACTCGATGCCCCCCATCATTCCCCTCAATCGTACATCCGACACATGGGGATGGGCGACCAAAGGTTCCAACAGCTCTTGAAGCATCAAACTTTTTTCCTCGACCCCTTCCAAGAACCCTTTTTTCTCCATCAATTCAAGATTGGCCAACCCCGCCACGCAACCCAGTTGATTTCCCGTAAAGGTATGTCCGTGGTAAAAGGTCCGCAAAGAACCGAAAGTTCCCAAGAACGCGCGATAAACTTTCTCGGTCGTCAGGGTCGCCGCTACCGGCAAATACCCGCCCGTAAGGTTCTTCGCCACACACAGCAAGTCGGGCCGGACGCCCTCTTGTTCGCAGGCGAACATGGTTCCCGTGCGCCCAAAGCCGGTGGCCACCTCATCCAATATCAAAAGAACGTCATAACGGTCGCACAACAGGCGAATGGCCTTCAAATAACCCCAGGGATGGACCAACATCCCTCCCGCCCCCTCGATCAAGGGTTCCATATGGACCGCCGCCAACCTTGTCCCGAACTTTCGAAATAGGGCCTCGGCTTCTTTGACACAGTCCTTTAACCAGCGTTCATTGGACACTTTCCGGCTTGGATAGTTGTGCGGACTTCGCAGTTTCAACGTCTTGAATAACATGCCGCCAAAAATCCCGTGAAATAGGTCGATGCCTCCCAGACTGACCGAACCGATCGTATCCCCGTGATAACCTTCCCGAACGGTCAGGAACAAGTTCTTGTTAGCTCTAGCGGGTTTTGTTTGTTTCCAGTATTGATAAGCCATCTTGGCGGCTATCTCGTTGGCTTCCGAACCAGAGTCGGAGTAGAAAACGCGCGTTAGCCCTTTGGGCGCCAACTTAACCAGCTTTTCAGCCAGCAATATGGCCGGTTCGTTGGAAGCCCCCAACATGGTGGAATGGGCGATCTTCTTGAGTTGTTTTTGGATGGCACTGTCGATCTCCGGCACTTGATGGCCGTGAACGTTGCACCAGAGGGAGGAAACCCCATCCAGATACTTCCTACCCTTGGCGTCGTAAAGATAGGTGCCCTTGCCACGGGTGATAATGGTGAGGTCTTGGTCCTTTTCCCATTCCTGTTGTTGGGTAAATGGGTGCCAGAGGTACTTTTTGTCTTTTTTCGAGAGTTGCCTGTAGTTCATATTCTCCCCATTTTTTACTACAAGATTGAGTTCCACATGCATGTCTTTTATACCATCCGATGATCAGAAACATCTCATCCGGTGGGTGGAAATAACGGTTCCGGTGGGCATCCAGGCTTTCCAGTGGCCGGAAATACTCCTTCCGATGGATGGCCTAGCCTTTACGAAGCTCGGAAACATTCCTTCCGAGGGGCGGCCTAGCCTTTCCGAGGCTCGGAAACAGCCTTCCGAGGGGTGCTCAGTCTTTCCGAGGCTCGGAAACATCCCTTCCGAGGGGTGGCCTAGCCTTTCCGAGACTCGGAAACAGCCTTCCGAGGGGTGCTCAGTCTTTCCGAGGCTCGGAAACATCCCTTCCGAGGGGCGGCCTAGCCTTTCCGAGACTCGGAAACAGCCTTCCGAGGGGTGCCCAGTCTTTCCGAGGCTCGGAAACATCCCTTCCGAGGGGCGGCCTAGCCTTTCCGAGGTTCGGAAACAGCCTTCCGAGGGGTGCCCAGTCTTTCCGAGGCTCGGAAACAGCCCTTCCGAGGGGCGGCCTAGCCTTTCCGAGGTTCGGAAACAGCCTTCCGAGGGGTGCCCAGTCTTTCCGAGGCTCGGAAACAGCCCTTCCGAGGGTGCCCAGTCTTTCCGAGGCTCGGAAACATCCCTCCGAGGGGCGGCCTAGCCTTTCCAGTAGCACCTGTGCCGAGGTCTCAAACCGAGGCACGAGCAGTGGTTATACCGGGCCTATTTGAGAAGGCCCGGTGCCGAAAACAACCTGTCCGGCGGGGTGACTCTGGGAAAGGCAAGGAAGCTTTGGCTTTTCATTCATTTTCTGGAAAAACAAAGATTCTTGTTATAGATTCTTGATCTTTATTCCAGCCAGTGACGTCGCCAATAAATCCAAGTCTGACCGGTATTTGGGGTTATAGGCCAGGGGGCCGTAAACCGGAACCGTCAGCAACTTCCTGAGCGCTTGGGCATTGGTCTTTTCAGAAAGTTCCTTGCCCTTATACCCATTAAGCACGACCCCCAGCACTTTGATCTTTCGCTTTTGAAGGGCTTCGACAGTCAGCAAAGTGTGATTGATAGTCCCCAAGCCCGCTCTCGCCACCACCAAAGTCGGAAGCTTCCACTTCACGACCCAATCGATCGCCATAAAATCCCGGGTGATGGGGACAAGGACCCCGCCGATCCCCTCCACGATCATACAGTCGTATTTCTTTTTGGCTTTCTGATAGGTCTTTTCGATCTTGTCCAGCGAGACAGCTCCCTCTTTCCATGACGCGACATAAGGGGATAGGGGTTGTTGGTAATGGACCGGGACGATTTCGGAATAGGTGGAGTTTGGTAACTTGGCCGCTTTTTGGAGCAGTTTACCGTCTACACTAATCATGCCACCAGACCTGTCCGACGAAGCTTTAGCGCAGGCGGAAGCCACTGGTTTCAAGACCCCCACACGAACGCCCTTGTTTACCAGCATCCTGGTCAACCCAGCGGCTATCAGGGTTTTACCGACACCGGTATCAGTTCCAACAACGAATAGTCCCTTCATTTTCCACCTGTCGATATTTATTTCAAAACGGGCTTAATGTTTCCGGTATCCGGAGAGAAAGAACACTCAGGAGAATCGCTTTAAAAATCGCACAAATCCAAAACAGAACCGCTGTCATCCAAGTCAACACCCGGCTGAAGACCCTTACCCTTGTAGGTCGGCAGCTTCACACGTTTTCCATTTCCGAGCAAATATCCATGCTGTGAAAAACAACGTCTAAGGGCATCTTCAATAATCGCCGATAAGGTTTGGTGGGTTTCGTCGGCAATTTTCTTAGCCAATTGATATAAGCGGTCGTTTATTTGTAATGTCGTTCTCATGCATAAAAGCATAAATCATCTTAATAAATATGTCCAATCAACCGACACTTTGCGCGCTTACGTAAAAAATGCTTGTGAGGCACTGCACTTCCCCCTCTGAAAGAGGGGGATGAAGGGGGAGTTAGCCGGTGAAATGGTCAGCACCAAGACTAATACCCCCTGTCCCCCTTTTTCAAAGGGGGAATGGTATTCCACGAAATCGGCGGTGTCTTGTCCGCCGGACCCAAGCCATTGGCAAACGTTTTGTACACAGGCATTACATTTTGATAAAGCAAAATAACGGACACCTAATCCACCTTTATTCATTACCTTTTACCCGACTCTACTGCCTCCGATCGCGCGCCTTTTAAAGGGACAAATAAATTTTAAGGGAATAAAATGACGTGGTTCTTCCGTATTCCATCAATAACTATTTAACTGGGGGACTTCATGTATGACTATTGGATCATGGTCGCGATCATCATCATCCTCGTGGTATTGGCTCTCGCGGTATTCGGGATCATCGCTTTTATCCGTCTGCTGACCCAAAAACCAGCCTCCACTGAAAAAAGCGAGCCATCCTCCACGGCCACTGGGGATATCCGCCAAATTCTTCGTCAGCATGAAGAACGCATTGCGGAGCTTGAGAAAAAAGCCGGGTTCGCCAAACATGTTTCCGTACCCGCGACCCCGCCCCCAATTAAAACCCCCGTTAAGTCCGAGCCCCAAAAGCCTAAAATTTCCGATCGCACCCTGGAAGAAGCGGTCGCGGGCCGATGGTTCCAATGGATCGCTTTGGCCGCCCTCTTGTTCGGCATGGGTTATTTCCTGAAGCTGGCCTTCGAGAACAATTGGATCGGCCCCATGGGCCGGGTGGCGCTGGGATGGATCGTCGGAGCCGCTTTCCTGGTCCAGGGTCATCGGTGGTTCACCAAATACCCCGTTTGGGCCCACAGCTTAGCGGGCGGCGGTTTGGGTTTCTTATATCTGTCCACCTACGCGTCTTTTCAGTTTTATCAGATCCTGGACAGCGAAACGGCGTTCGGCGTCATGATCCTGACCACCGCCGCCGGCTCCGTCATGGCCGCGGCGGACCGCAGTCCCATCCTGGCCATTTTCGCTTCCCTCGGCGGCTTCCTCACGCCCATGTTGGTATCCACGGGCGAGGACCACCAAGCGGCGCTTATGATCTATCTGCTCATATTGAACGGCGGCATTTTCTTCTTGAGCCTGGTCGGCGGGTGGCGTTACCTGCGATGGGGCGGCGCCCTATTCACCTTTTTCTACTGCGCCGAATGGGCCCAACGTTTTTATCAGCCGGACAAGTTATGGCCTACCCTGGGTTTCCATTCCGCCTTCTTCCTTCTATTCGCCGCGACTTCCTGGCTTCAGGATTTCCAGAAACGCAAGGACGCCGATTCCGCGGACGCCCTGTTCAGCATCCTGAGCGCGGGCGTTTATTACGCCTCCAGCTATGCCATGCTGACCAACATCAACTTCCACGGGGAATACGACCTTGCGGCCGCCCTTTTAGCCATCGCCTTATCCGCCTTATACGCCTGGCAGTCCATGCGGATCTTGAATTCTAAAACCGCCAAATCCACCTATCTTTCCACCATCCTCTTGGGCCTGGCGGTGGCCTTCTTCGCGGTCGCTATCCCCGCTTATCTGAACAAGGGATGGATCACCCTGGGTTGGTCGGTCGAGGCCGTGCTGTTGGTTTGGACGGGCTTAAGGGAAAGCAGACCCGCTACCCGCCTGATGGCCTATGCCATCATGGCGCTGGCCGCGTTCCGTCTGGTCTTCATCGACTGGAACGGAACGACACCGACCTTAATATGGAATGACCGGTTGATACCTTACGGCGCGACCTTGGCGTCGATCGTCTGGGTGATCCTGTTGTTGAACCGGGCTAAGTCCAAAGCCGATGAAGCTGAGATGGTCGTACCCATTTTGGCCATAGCGGGCAATTTAGTGGCCCTGCTTTATCTGAGCTTGGAAGTGGCCGATTATTGGAATCGTCAGGCCGCCGTTACTTTATGGAACGCCAAGGCCCTGAGCCTATCGGTTCTTTGGCTTCTCTACGCGGGAGGCATGATGGCGGCTGGGTTTTTCTGGAACCAAAAGGGCTTGAGGCTTGTGGCCATCATGACCTTTTGGGTGACCATCTTGAAAGTTTTCATCTTTGACCTGTCCGAACTACAGGGCGCCTCCAGGGTCCTTTCCCTGATCATCCTGGGCCTTATCCTCTTGGCTGTCTCTTTCGCTTATCAAAACCGGTCCAAAAAAGCCGAAAAATCCCCTAAAGGAAAAGCGTCATGAAAAAATTCCTTGGTTCGATCTTACTGGTTTTGATTTTCGGGGTCTGTTTAGGGGACACGGAAAAGCCGGACTGGAAAAGCTGGCCTCAATACCGGGAGTTGAACGGCACTGTTTCCAACCCGGACAACTTCGCCTCCGTCGTGTTGGACGACGGGTTTTGGTTCAATGGGAATATCGGGCTCAACAGCCTTCGTCTATCGAGCGGGAATGGCGACGAGGTCCCCTATTTCACACGGGTCGAACGCAAAGGGGACTCAACCCAAGAATTGACCGCTTCCCTATTGGACAACAAAGTTCTGATCGGGGATAAAACCGTCGCCTTGGTGGACCTGGGGAAAACCCGTTTTTCCAATCGGCTGACCTTGGACTCCCCCAATGAGGATTTCAACCGAAAGGTCGTTATCGAGGGCAGTCTGGACCGTAAAACCTGGAGCACCATCCTTTCCGACGGATTCATCTTCGACGTATCCAATACCCGCAATCCGGCCAGGAAGGCCTATCTTTCCTATCCAGGGAAGAACGCCCGTTATCTTCGGGTTTCCATCCCCTTGAGCGGCCAAAAAGAAGCATTCATCATCAATAAGATCACGGTTACGGCCTATTCCCCGGAAACGGGTTATGTCGAGGAGCGCGATTTCCCAGGTCAGCCTCAAACCTCGGCGAATGGCGAGACGGTCTGGATCCTGGACAGGGACCATATCGGCCTTCCCTTGCACGAGATCGCCTTTGATTTTGAGAGCCGTAATTTTTGCAGGCCTGTAAAAGTCGAGTTATCCGAAGATCAAAAAACCTGGTCTTTTTTCTCGACTTGCGGCTTCTTTTACGACGCTCAAACGGGAAACACGGAGAATCAATGGAAGGTTTCCGGCGCGGAAGGGTCAGGCCGTTATGTGAGGATCACCGTCACCGACGGGAACGACCACCCGCTGGTGGTTAAAAAAATAACCGTTCGACGGTGGCGCCGCACGCTCCTATTCCAACCCAATGCTCCCGGGCCTTACAAACTCTACTATGGAAATACCCAAGCGAAGGCGCCTGTATACGATATCGCTTCCTGGGCCGCCAAGACCAAACACGTGGAAGTTCCATGGACTATGGGAGAACAGAAGAATAACCCCGACTATATCCCGCCGTTCGTCCCATGGACCGCGAGACCGGTTTTCATATGGTCCGTCCTGGCCTTGATCATCGGGATATTAGGTTGGACACTTTGGGGTTCTTTCAAAAAACTAACGGCGTCCACCCGTCAAAAATAAGGACCGTTCAGAGCTTTTTGAAGGCGTTCAGAAGTTTTTCAATATCGGCGTCCGTATGGGCGGCGGAGACGGACAAACGAAGCCGGGACGTTCCTTTGGGGACCGTGGGAGGACGAATGGCCACCACCAGGATGCCTTCTTCCAACAACTTTTCGGACATCTTAACCGTTTCCTCATTTTCCCCGATGACGATGGGCAAGATGGGCCCAGCCCCCCTGGGGATCTCATAACCCAAAGCCCTCAACCCCTCGCGTATCTTCTTGGCGTTCTCCCAAAGGTTCTCGACCCTCTGGGGTTCTTCCTGTAAGACTTCCAACGCGCCCAGGGACGCCCCGCAAACGGCGGGCGGTAAACCCGTCGTGTAGATAAAAGTCCTGGCTTTGTTGATCAGGTATTCGGTGAATACGCTAGAACCGCAAACAAAACCGCCCAGGCTTCCCAGGGCTTTGCTATAGGTGCCGACGATGGCGGCGGGATATTCCCTTATGGGAAAATGATGGATGATCCCTTCCCCCTTGGCGCCCAACACCCCTGTGCCATGGGCGTCATCCACGACCACAAGAGCGTCATTCTCTTTGGCCAATTCCATGACTTTCACAAGGGGTACCAGGTCGCCATCCATACTGAATAATGCGTCGGTCACGATGATCTTCTTTTTGTACTTCGACGCCTTTTCCAACTGTTTCTCAAGGTCATCCATGTTGAGATGTTCATAGACCAGGAACTTGGCCTTGGACATGCGGCAAGCGTCGATAAGGCTGGCGTGATTCAATCGGTCGCAGAGGACCGCGTCATCCTCTCCCGCCAAGGCGGAAATGACAGCCAGATTGGCCATGTACCCGGTCGGGAAGGCTAGACAACCTTCCAATCCTTTGAAGGACGCCGTCTTTTCTTCTAATTGTTGGTGGATGGGGAAATGGCCCGAGATAAGCCTGGAAGCCTGAGCGCCTGCCCCATATCGGACCAGGGCCCTTTGGGATCGTTCCAGTACCTTGGGATGGTCGGCTAACCCTAAGTAATTGTTGGTGCAAAAAAGAACGCATTCCTTGCCATTAACCGAGGCCCTCATGCCGCTGATCGGGTCCACCGTCCGCAAGGAACGGAGCAATCCTTGGTGGTGTAGCTGATGCATTTCTTCTTTCATCTCATCTAACCAATTCAATTAAAACCTCTTTTCACCACAGATCACCACAGAGGCACAGCCTCAGACAGATAATCATTTATTCTTTCTCTGTGTCTCCGTGTCTCTGTGGTAAAGCCTATTTAGATTTTTGAGAAGATAACCGCGCCTAATTGTCCGCCAAAACCATAAGAAAGAGAAAGGACATGATCCACCTTTTTCTTCATACCACCCTTTTCAACATGCATGATCCGACATTGGGGGTCGGGGTTTTCAAGGTTCCTGGTATCCGGCAATTCCCCTTGGTTCAAAGCCAAGACCGCCAAGACCGCCTCAACGCTTCCCGCCGCCCCAAGCAAATGCCCCGTCGAGCCCTTGGTGGAACTGACCCATGTCCGTTTTTCCCCGAATAGCTCGAAAAGCGCCCTGGATTCCACCAGGTCATTGTGTTTTGTCCCTGTTCCATGGGCATTGATATATCCGATATCCTCCGGTTTTAACCCGGCCATTTTGAGCGCCCTTTGAATGACTGGCACAATCGTTTTGCCGTTCGGTTCCATATCCAAAGCCTCATAGGCGTCCCCGCCCAAGGCCCAGCCCGACAATCTGGCCGAAAGAGGCGCCCGTCTTGCCTTGGCTGAGCTTTCTTTCTCCAATATCAGGATCGCGGACCCCTCACCCATCAGGAATCCATCCCTTTGAACATCAAAAGGAGCTGGCCCTCCCGCTTTCTCGCTCAAGATACCCATGTTCCGAAAAGCGGCGTAGATCAGGGGATGTATCGAGGATTCGGTGCTTCCGGTAAGGACAGCGTCGCATTCGCCGTCTTCCAGAAGCCTCGCGCCTCCGGCGATACTGCCGATCCCAGTGGAACAAGCGGACGAAAAAGAGATGGCCGGCCCGGAAAACCCAAGCCTTTCGGCAAGTAAACGCCCGCCTGTACTGGGAAAGTAGTCGGTCAAGAAGTCCCATTTAACGAACGGGTCCAACTTTGTATCCAGGAGGCTTAACACCCCTCCCTTGCTGGAAGAAAAGGTCGTTCCGATACGTTCGGGTGGCACCTTGGACAAATTGGATTTTTTCCACGCTTCTTCGGCGGCCAGAACCGCCAACTGGAGGGACCGGTCCCGCTTCAATAGTTTTTTGGGTATCCATGCCTCAAGGGCTTGGGCGGCCATGGGAAACTTGAAATCACTCCACTCAACGCCTTTTAAGGGGCGATTGGCGGTTTCACCAGCCATCAAGGATTTCCAGGTGATGTCGGAATCCGCCCCCAAGGGCGTCACCATACCGAAGCCTGTCACAACGATCGGATCAGACATTTTCCCCGTTTTCCTTTTTTTCAAACGACAGAAAATTTTCACCACAGAGTCACAGAGGTCACACTGAGTTAAGTTCTGATTTCAAATCGAAATTTTAAAACAATTCTTTTGCGGCAGATTCATGGGACGCATTGGATAAATCCAAGAAATGACTTTTGAACGTTTCTAAAAATCGTCTATTTGGTTTTGACGGCATCAAAAACAAAGCCTTTCTCTGTGTCTCCGTGGTGAGCCATTAGGTATTTTCAAAGCCAGCCAGGAAGGCGGGAGTCGAGATTGAAAACCTGACCGGAGATGGTCTGGGTACCGGCCAGCCAAACAACGAACTCACGAACTTCCTTAAGGTCGGTGGTTTTTCCTAAAAGGTGTTTTTCAAGGATCGTTTGCTCCGCCTCAGGAGAAAGCCCTTCCGCCAGCTTGGTCTTATGGAACCCCGGACAAACCACGTTCACCTTGATGTTCTTGGAACCGTATTCCCTGGCGACGCTCTTGGCCAAGCCGATGACCCCCGCTTTGGCCGCTGTATAGCTTCCCTGGCCGATATTGCCGGTAGTGGCTGCCACCGATGAGATGAATATCAGATGACCTTCCTTCTGTTTAAGCATGGTCTTAATGGCCGCTTGGGATACCAAGAAAGCGCCCTTCAGGTGGACTCCCAGGGTGTCTTCCCACTGCGCCTCATCGATATTCGGGATCCTGGCGTTCCAGGTGGCTCCGGCGTTGTGGATAACGGCATCCAGTATTCCCCACCGGTCCATCAAACCTTGGATCATCTCCTCAACGGGTTCTCCCTGGGAAACATCGCAACGCAAAACCTCGCCGGGGACCGGGTAAGAGGCCAGTTTTTCTCGGGCGGTTTGGGCGCTTGCCTCATCCTGGTGATAGCAAACAGCGACTTTCCATCCCTTTTGAGCGAAGGACTCGGCCAAGGCCAAGCCGATGCCTCGGGTGCCACCGGTGATCAGGATATTAGGCATGGAAGACTTTCTTTAGCTGGCCTGGATTCGCGCAGAGTGGAGAAGTCCACCCATTCATCCCATACTTTGGATAGGTCTTTTGGTTTCAGAAAGATTAGTCACCCGAAGGTAAATTGTCGGCGATGATGCTCAGGACGCTCAAGGCCCCGAAAAGGAATAGGGCAAGCATGACCAACAAGGGGAAGACCACCCAGATCAAAAAGCCGATGAAAAGGCAGTTGCGACCGACCCTTCGGACCGCTTTCGAGTCCTGGTCATAAAGGAAAATGGCGATGAGGATACCGGCGAAAGGAACCACGAAAGACAGGGCGTACCAGCCCCACTTGAATCCAGTGACGACATTCCCCTCATCGGTGTCCACGCTTCCCTGCGGCATGGATCCCTTCCCTTGTCCGGCGGCGCGGATCCTGTCATTTCGGCGAGTTATCGATTCGTTTTTCATGTTAGAACACCTTGAACATCAGGGTAAAAATCCCGACCAAAACCCCCACCAACGACAACGGAAGCATCACATAGATGACCGCGGTGATCCGCGAGCATTTCAGGGCTCGTTCCATTCCAACCACTTGATAAAAAACAATGACCAGAGCCAGCCATTTACCAAGGGTAAAACCAAGCCCCAGCGCCAGCATCCCGGCCGAGGAATAGGCCGTCACCAACCGGAGGGGTCCCATGGGCAAGTTCACATCCATCAAGTAACCGCAAACCTTGGTGAAACCGGCCCAAACATAAATACCCACCAGCGTCGCGAAGGGCAGCCCCACCAGCATGATGATCGTGACCAGGCCTACCATGCCGAGCGAACCGCCCCCCAGGAATTCATCCAGCCCGACTTCCAGCGCCACCAAAACGGCGGTCAAGGCGGCGAATTTGGACGCGTCGTTCATATCCGAACTATCCAGCGCGTTAAAGAAGAATTCCGATGGCTGGACCAGGACCGTTTTGAGCTGTCGCATGTAATGGGTCAACATAATGGGGTAGAGTTTAGCATAAAGGCCCTAAGCATTTACCAGATTTACCAAGCCCTGATTCCCTTCATCCATAAATAAAAAAAGCGCCGTCGGGTCGTCCCGGCGGCGCTTTTTCGTCTTACGGTCTATTCTTCCAGTCTTTCCAAAGCCTCTTCCCAGGCCTCGTCCATCGTCACCACATCCCCCTCGTTGATGACCTCCACTAAAAGCTTCTTCAACCGGGGAGCGAGGCTTTCTTCCAGTTCGGCTTCCTTGAGGATCTCCCTGACGTCATCCATCGTCAAGTTCTCGAGCACATCCTCGGCCTCGTGCTGGAAAAGACGCTGGCGCTCGATCTCTTCGACCGACTTTTTCAGGCCCTCTTCCTCGTCTTCGTCATCATCGTCGTCGTCATCCTTCTCTTCTTTTTCGGCTTTATCTAGATCGATGGTGTCGTCATCGTCCTCTTCTTCGTCCTCATCCTCTTCCTCTTCGATATCATCGTCATCATCCTCGAGTTCGTCGTCATCCTTGAACTCATCTTCCTGACGGCGTTTGGGTGACAAGGCGGCCTCCTGAATTGGGTTTGGATATAATGAATACTTCCACTTCATTTATAAGTCAAGGGAATCAACCGCCTAATTCCCTGTGGCGCCGTAAATTTTCCCAGATGTTACGGTCCACCAATTCGACACCCGAAAAGCGGGAGAGGGCCCGGGCCTCCATGGAATATTCGGCCGGGACCATCAGGATACCCCTCTGGCAGAATTCGGCGTTCATCACATGGGCGAACTCGCTGACTAGCTCCGCGTCCACCCTGGTATCGGCCGGAAATTGCTTAGCCATCACGGCAAATTTGCCGCCCGTCACGGGGTGGGGATGCTCGATGTTGGCGATGATCGATCCCCCCGGGACCCGGCGTATCTTAGTGACATTGAAACTCATGCTTTTAAGGAACAGATCCACCTCCTTTTGGAAATCAAGGATGGATAACCGGCTCAGGTCGGCCTCTACTCCCTTCTCATCCACCATCCGAATGGTCCATCGGGCGTCATACGCCGGGCTGTCCAAGAGTTCGGCGAGCCGCTTTCCGTCGACCAGGTCCACCGCGAGCTTCTTGGCGATATTCTTGGCCTCCTCGGTGAATTGACCGGTCACCAGATACATGCCCCTCTTGCAGGCCTCTTCCCTGGTGACTTCATCCAACTCCCGGACCAGATCGGCGTGAACATGGGCGTTTTCAGGATATTGACGAGCCAATATCAGGAAACTTCCCCCCAGGATGGGATGGGAAAAATCGGCCTGGATCTGCAGGGTCCCGCCGGGGATCTTCTTGACCTTGCGCACGTCGAACCCCAATTTTCCCAACAGACCCACCGCCAGGTCCTGATATTGGGCCAAAGGCATGGCGCTCAGCTCACGGTCACGGACCGTGTCCATAGGGACCGGTACGACTTCCACTTCTTTTGGCTTTTCCCAGCCATCGTCCACACGGGTCTGGGCCTTCTCATAGCGGACATTCAATTGGGGAGCTTGTTGCTTGAGTTTTTCCAGAAGTCCGGCCTGCTTGCTCTCTTCCTCAGGCAGGGGTTGGACTTCCATGCCGTCGTTGTATCGGAAATCGAACGAGGAAAGGACCTTGAAGGGGTGAACCTTGCCTATCTCCAGTTTCAGGAAAACTTCCCTTTGCGCCTTCACGCTCAGGACCACCCCGTCGTAATACTTGGCCTTGCGGTTGATGAAATTCATCATGGCGTCCACGATGACATACTGGATGTTTTCCGAGAGGAAAAAGGTGGTTTCGATGACATGAAGGGTATCGGTCAGGAGCGCTTCCCGGAAGAGCTCGAAATTCGAGTCCACGTTCCCGCCCAACTCCGTATTGAATCGGCGGGTCTGGAAACGGATCCGGGGTATAGTATCGATGACATGGACGGATTTGACCTCGATCTCGGGATATTTCTCCGCCAAATAGAAGCGGAATATCTCCTCGAAATTCCCCATGGCTCCCCGTCGAAGGTATCCCCTTTTTTCGTCGATCTTGTGCCTTTCCCTTCTTTCCTCGTGGGCTTTGGCTTGTTTTTTATCGGCGCTTCGTCGGAGCCATTGGAAGAACAAGGCGAGGAAAATGACCGTGGAAAATATCCCTACGCCCGTAGCCTCGACCGGATTGCTTTCGGCGTAGTTCCAAATGTTCTGGTAGAAAGTCCGGATCGCCCCATAGATGAACGAGTTGAACAGCACGATCAGCAGAAGGATCACCAGGCCGGCGACGGCCAGTCCGCCCATTTCCGCTTCTTGTTCCGTATGGCCTTGTTGGACCAGATGAGCTATGGCCTGTTTGGCCCCCGGCACCTTGAGTAAAAGTGTCTTCCAATCTTTCTGTGTCATTTATTCCGCCCTGTTCTGGATTGGAAATCGTTCTTCTTCATGTTAAAGTCCAACCACCTCGGAGGCAACATGGATTATTTGAAACGCCTTGAAAAATTGATGGCTCGTTTACGCTCCCGAAAAGGATGTCCTTGGGACAAAAAACAGACCCACAAGAGCCTGAAACCCTACCTTCTGGAAGAAGCTCACGAGGCCTTAGAGGCCATCGACAGCGGCGACAAGGACCACCTGCGCGAGGAATTGGGGGATCTACTGCTTCAGGTGGTTTTCCACGCCCAGCTGGCCAGGGAAAAAGGGAATTTCGATCTCCAGGATGTGGCCAAGACCATCGGGGACAAGCTGGTCCGGCGCCACCCCCATGTTTTCGGCAAATCCAGCCGCAAGATCGAGCAGATCAATAAGCGGTGGGAAGAGTTGAAAAAGGAGGAAAAGCCGGACCGAAAATCCGTCCTGGAAGGGCTCCCGCAAAGTCTTCCCGCCTTATTACGGTCCCAACGGATCCAGGACAAGATCTCACGGTTCCATTTCCTGCCCGAGACTAAATCCGAGGTCATGGGCCGATTGCGGACCGCGTTGAAGGAACTTAACAAATACAGCCGAGCTGGTAAAAAAAGGAATGTCGAGGATCAGGTGGGAAAGATGTTATTTCTGCTGGCCTTGATATCCCATTACGAAAAGATCAACGCCGAGATGACCTTGCGGCTGACCAATCGTAAATTCGATAAGGAGTTCAGGGACTGGGAAAAGCGTTCCCTCAAGAAGGTCAAAACCCCGCCCTCAAGAAAGCCCTAACCCCTGCCTATTGAACCGCTTGGTAGACCTTCTTTTCCGGTAGGGCGAGGGCTGTCAACTTTCCCCCATATACACAACCCGTATCCAGATCGATGCGGTCCTTGGTCAGGTCCAGTTTCTCCACGGGAGTATGACCATGGATCACGGTCTTGGGGGTCGGCCTGGGGTCTTCCAGGAATTTACGGCGGATCCACAGCAGATCGTCCGAGTCCTGGGTCTTCAAAGGTTTGTCTAGGTTGACGCCGGCGTGGCAGAAGAAGTAATCAGGCGTTTCGTAGGTAAGATCGAGAGAATTGAAGAATTCGGCGTGCGAGGGAGGGATGTGGGATTGAAGGACCATATGGGCCCCATCACCCCGAACCTCATCCAGGTTCTTGGTCGGCACATAGGATTGCAGGGTCTGGTGGCCCCCGTTCAGGAGCCAATTAGCCGAGGTTAAGGGGTTGGGTGTCCCGAGCCATTCCAACAACATCTGTTCATGATTCCCTCTCAGGAACCTCCAATTAGCCTTCCGGTTCTTCAACAGGAAATCCACAACGCCTTTGCTATCCGGCCCCCGGTCGATGTAATCCCCCAGAAAGACCACCTCATCCTCATCCTTCAAAGGCAGTTGGGACATGAGTTCCTGTAACGCTTTCGAGCATCCGTGGATATCGCCGATGGCGTAGATCATTTTTTCTCCGTTCTAATTACCGTTTCGAGCAAAAAATCCAAACCCGCGGGACCTTTTAAAGCGAGAATGACGACTTAAGACATTAGGTCTTTCTTTGACCCTTAGGAAAAGAAAAGGCGAAGGTTCCCCATTGGGATAACCCCAACACTACCAGCGCCGCCCGTAAACCCACGTCCCCGAACTTGGCTTGGCCATACCAAAAAACGGAAAGCCCAAGAAGACGGCCAATGGCTAATGGTATCTCACGGAGGGTCAAATATTCCAGCTTTCGGTTGCGTGAATCGTCTTCTTTTTCGATCACATCAAAGGAAATGGCGCTGAAGCCCACCTGGAACCAGGTCACCCCGACCGTGTAAAGGATCGCGAAGAACAAAAGGGACATGGGACCCAAACTCAAGGCCAGGAGCATGGTCGAAAGGATGATCAGGACCGAGGAAAGGGCCATCCCCTTCTTTCGGTGTTGATATCCTTCCCATCGGGACAGGACATAGGCGGTCACCACCGCTAAAAAAGTGGACAAGGTGTTGAAATTACCCACCGCCAATTCGTTATTCCAGGCTTTATAAACGAAAAGACTGGTCACGAACCAGAAAACCCCGCCCCTGATCCCCGAAAAAAACCAAGCCGTCAAAAGTCCTTTCCAGTCAGCGCGCCAGGGATGTTTAAACACTTTCCGCACATCGAACCCGTTCGTCTTATGCGGCACCTTCAAGCGGAAGCTTTGCAGGATCAAGCTCATATAGATGAGAAGGGTAAAGCCGAAGACGAGGTAATAACCGGTCAAGGAGCTGACGGACTGGCCCGAGCTGAAGGAAGCGATGACCCACCCGGCCAACATGGGGGCAGGTATCTTGAGGATGGAACTTAAGAGGATGTAGAGGGAGAAAAAGTAATCCCGGTCCTTGGAGTCTGTCATGTCCATCGTTAGTGAATGCTGGCCCAGGTAATAGAACCCGATGGCCAACCCGCTCACCACGCCCAGCCAATTTCCATAAGCCGGGGACGATTCCCTTAACAGGAGGACGGACAAGAACAACAAACTGAAACAGATGAAACCCAGTTGGTAGGAAGCCCTATGGCCGAATCGGGGGGAAAGGGCCCCTCCCACCCAAAAACCGATCGGCACAAAAACGAATTGGATCATATTGAACGGGAGGACTACGTTCCAATCATTGTGTTGGCGGAAAAGGAACACGTTGATGAAGACCGAGGAAAGGGCGAAGGTGAAATCGAATAGCCCGATCATCCAGATAAGGGTCTTGGCGTTGGCGGGCAGTTGCCGACGGACGCCCAGGAAATCAGCGAGAAATTTATATATATAAGAAAAGAACAGATCCATTTTTTGCCTTTAATAAAAAAGGGCGGGCAACACGGCCCGCCCTTTTAAGTTGAAATAAACGATCAGTGTCCGAAAAGACTCTTTATTTTATTGCCCACATCCTGGGCTTTTTGTTTGACCGCGTCCTTCGCGGCGTTTCCCAAAGCTTGCCCCGCTCTCTTCTTGATGTTGCTGACCAGGCGGTCAGAAACCCACTGGTAATGATTTTCCGAGGCTTTGCCGGTGAATTTGAAGTCCACGGGGATATTCCCATCGTTATCCGAAGCCCAATCCAGGGTGAACTGATCCCGGTAGGGCTCTGGGATCTGTCCCTTGACAGAGTCTGAATTAACGTAATCCTTTTTGATATCGCAATTGATGGTCATGTCCGGTGTATAGACCCCATCGCCGTTAACCCCGCCTTTGATCCGCAAGGCCCCCACCTTATCGACCGTATTCGCCGTATAGGAGAAAACCTTGTTTTTCATGCCCAAAGTGCCTTCGATCTTATCCAAATGGATCTCATCGCTAGAGTCCTTCACCGCGCTGTTGATCGTCTTGATGGCGGCCAGGCCCTTCACTTTGGCGTCGACCAGGCTGTAGTTGCCGGCCCCAACCTGGCTGGCCATCATCACATCCCCGGAAGTCCCCTTCCCATAACCGGCGTAAGCGAAATTCATGGTTCCGAAGAGTTTGTCCTTATAGGCGGAATAATCCTTGGTGGTGACATAGGCGTCAATACTGGCGTCGATGGCTTTTTGAGAGTTGACCCCGTCCAGGCGGAAGGCGTAGGTGTAATTGGGAACAGCCCCCAGGTTGACGGTCACTCCCGCCATGCCCGTTCCCTCGAAGCATTGGAATTTGGCCATCGGGATCTTGACCGAGTTGCCAGCGAGATAGATGACGCTGTTCAAATTATCCAAATAAGGTTCGTTAGGAAGGGTAATGGAAATATCCTTCAGGCTGACCTGCCCTTTGTAGCTAAAAGGCGTCGCGGCTCCCTTGGATTGGGTGAAGGTAACGTCGATGGAGGCGTCCCCGCCGAAAGTGGCCTTTTTCAGCCTCGGGACCATATCCGATATTCCCTTCAGGGGCAGGGCCTTCGATCGGACCACGCAGGTCCAGGGAACCCCGTTCTTGTAGTGGAAAGAACCGTCCACTTCCCAGTCCTGGTACATCAAGCTGAAGGAAGGTAGGTCGTAGGAATTCTGGCCCACCACGCTCTTGAAGTTGATCTTGCAGGTGGTTTTGGCGGTCTTGACGAATAGGTCCTGGTATTGGATCGCCAGGTCGGACCCGTCCGCCGTCCCGGAGAGTTCCAGCCCGTTTTTCACGCTGCCGCCCAAGTGGTAAGTCACCTCGGCTTGCCCCGTCAAGGTGAGGCCGGAAGGCATGGAAGAAAGATTCTTTGGAACGAGCCCGGAGAACTTCAGCATATTCAGCGAACCTGTCCCGTCCAGATTCGGGGTGAAGTTGCCTGTCATGTCGGACGCGTCACCCGACAACTTGAACCCCAGGTCGTTGACCTTTCCATTCAAGTCCAGGTCCTTGATCGATTGGCTGGCCATGAAATAACGCACCGACCCTGACAGACCCAATTGGTAAGTCATTTTGTTGTAGGTAAAGGGTGTGTCGATGGAATAGGTGGTTTTTCCGCCGACCATGGAAATATTCTTGATCTTGACGTTCAAATCATCCGCCGTGGTCTTTTGGGCCGGCAACACGGTCTCGTCCAGGTACTCCAGATGGCCCTGGATGATATTGAGGCTGTCCACCGACAGGAGCATGGTGGACTTGGAGGATTTCTCGGCATTCACGACTGGAGCGGTCGTATCCGCCCAGGCCGCGTCGGCGAAGAAGGACGAAACCGCCGGGGCTTCCTGGGGTATGAATAACATGGCGGTCTTTTTATGCTTTTTGGCTGGTTTGGATTTTTTCTCAGGCTGGGTCTGCGCGGCCGGGGCGGGCGCGGCCTGGGCCGTGTCAGGTCCCATCATGTCGCTGAAATTGAACTCATTCAAACCCTTCCGTTCCACAAAGATCTGAGGTTGATTCAGCCGGATCTCCCCTAACGAAACCTCGCCCCACAACAGGGGGAAGAGATGGTAGGAAATGGAAATATCCTGGGCTTTCACCAAAGGTGTTGCCGCCCAACCGGCCCGGTTGGAGACCACCAGGTCCTTGATGTCGAAGCCGCTCAGGACGTTGAAATGCACATCGCCAATGGAAACCTTGTGTTTGAGGGTCTGGGTAAGCTTTTCCGACGCCATGGACTTGAGTTTCTCGGGCGGGAACTTGATGGGGATAATGATCGCCGCCGCGACCAACAAAAGAATGATCAAACCAACGAACAATCCGCCGGCATAAAGGACTACTTTTAGTAATTTACGCATAAAGGTACCTCCAAAAAGATTGGCCCATATTGTATTCAATTAACCCCGACATTTAAACCAAGGACCGGTCCATGACAAAAAAAGAGGGACTCATTTTCACGAGTCCCTCTTAAACAATCATTTTTTCGAGGTGTTTACAGAAACTTAACGGCTTATTTCTTCACGGCCACCTTAGGCCGCTCTGGTTCTTTCGTCTTTTCCGGTTCTTTCTTCGCGGGTGCCGGAATAGCTCCGGGAGCCGCGGCCTTTTCCTTGTCCTTCTCGACAGGAGCCGCTGGCATGGGGATCAACCCGACCTTCTCCTTGATCTTCTTTTCGATCTGGGCGTAAACCTCCGGGTGTTCCTTCAAGAATGTCTTGGCGGTATCCCGGCCTTGGCCCATCTTGGTCTCGCCGAAGCTCAACCAAGTCCCGCTCTTGTCGATGATGTTCATTTCCACCCCAACGTCAATGAGCGAACCTTCCTTGGAGATGCCTTCCCCGAAGATGATGTCGAAGAAACCTTCCTTGAAGGGCTGGGCCACCTTGTTCTTGACCACCTTGGCTTTGACCTTGTTGCCGATGTTCTGGTCCCCCACCTTGATGGCCTCCACCCGGCGCACATCCAGCCTCATGGAGGCGTAGAATTTCAGCGCCCGCCCGCCCGGCGTGGTCTCCGGATTACCGAACATCACCCCTATTTTTTCGCGGATCTGGTTGATGAATATGGCGCAGGTATGGGATTTGGAGAGAAGGGCCGTCAGTTTGCGAAGCGCCTGGCTCATCAAGCGGGCCTGGAGACCCACGTGGGCGTCGCCCATATCCCCTTCCAACTCGGCCCGGGGGGCCAAAGCCGCCACCGAGTCCACCACCACCACATCGATGGCGCCGGAGCGGATGAGGGTTTCGGCGATCTGGAGGGCTTCCTCAGCCGAGTCTGGCTGGGAAATAAGCAGTTCGTCCACATTGACCCCCAGTTTCCGGGCGTAGACCGGGTCCATGGCGTGCTCAGCGTCGATGAAAACAGCGGTCCCGCCGGCCTTCTGCGCCTCGGCGACGATATGGAGGGTCAGGGTGGTCTTACCGGAGGATTCTGGCCCGTAGATCTCCACGATACGGCCCCGAGGAACCCCCCCGATGCCTGAGGCGATGTCCAGGGAGATGGCTCCCGTCGAGATGGCTTTCACATCCTGGACCTTGGCCTCGCCCAAGCGCATGATCGCGCCTTTGCCGTGATCCTTCTCGATCTGTAAGATCGCCATATCCAGAGCTTTTTGCCTCTCGTTCGCCATGTCCGTCTCCTTGAAATTAAGCGTTAGTCGATGTTGGGGTCATCCTAAGGGACGCCACGGACACAGTCAAGCAAAAAGTATACACTCGTATACCTTTTACGCATCCCTAACAAGCTGGAATTATCGATCGATTTTTAAAGGAAAAGACGCGGGTCGGACACACCCAGGTTCTCTTTCGAGAAGAAAGGCTCCCCCGTTTGGGTCCCGATCATCGAGCCAAAATAACGGTTCGAGATGTTGATGAATTCCAACGCCTTGCTTCCCGGCTTCTTGATGAACTGGCTTTCATAGCAGCGGATCGCCGCCAGTTTGGTCTCATGATGCGGACTGGTATCCACGATGAAAGAGGGCTGCACGTTGGGCCTGAGATGGGAACAGAGATGGTAATAAAGTTTGGAAGGATACCAGGGATCCCCCTTCATGTCGGTCTTGACCAGCTTGGCCCAAAAGCGCGCGGCCTGGACCAGCTCGCTGGCGCCCCAATGGTCCGGATGGGCGTCCACCCAGTAGGGAGCGAAGACGATGGCTGGGCGATACTGGCGCATGACTTGGGCCACTTTTCGGCGGGCAGACAGGGTATCTTGAAGCGATCGATTCTTCAGGGGAAGTATCAGGTAGTCATCCAATCCCAAAATCCTGGCCGCCGCTTCCGCTTCCTTCAATCGGGTCTTGTGGTTCCCATAAGGGGTCGGCTCCCCATCGGTCAGGTGGCACACCACCACCTTGGCTCCCTGCGACTTCAAAGCCAGGAGGGTTCCCCCCATGGCGATCTCCACGTCGTCCGGATGGGCGCCGAAGGCCAGCACATCCGTCAAAGCCCCTGACACTTGGGACCCAGTCTGGGATGGGGCCACTGTCTCGAAAGTCACGATAGGTTTTTTTATTTTCTTGGTCATGGTCTTTACCCGAGGGCCATTATAGGCGCTTTCCCCGCCCCAATCATCCCGTTATCGTCAGAAACAAAAAAGGCCTCCCCTTTCGGGAAGGCCTTTTTCAAGGTGTCGTTTCAATTAGCCTTCGTCACATTCGCCGCCTGCTTGCCCTTCGCCCCTTGCACGATCTCGAACGTCACTTCTTGCCCTGCCGTCAAGGTCTTGAACCCGTCTCCCTGGATAGCGGAAAAATGCACGAATACGTCCTCCCCGCCCTCCTGCTCGATGAACCCATAGCCCTTACCGGCGTTGAACCACTTGACTCGACCCGTTGGCATCTTTCTGATCCTTACCTTTTCCGCATCTTATTTCCCCTGCCCGCCACTTCCCCGAGACATCCGGGGCTCAACTGAACAGTACATCGTCACTGATGCTTTCGGCGATGTGGTTAAAGTATAAGGAAAAGAAGGGTTTTTTTCCATCCCTTTCACCCCATTCCATTCGATCCATGGCCATCAAAACCATTCTTAACAATCGAGGAAATGTGAGTGAACTTGAATTGGACGAGAAACATTTTCAAAACGGAGGAAAAAAAGGAAGAGAGAACTTTTATTGAAACGGTGTTTCAGGAAGACTTATTGCCATCCCATCAGATTGAATCCCCACTCGCACAAAGCGGCGATCAAAGCCGAAGCCGGAATGGTCAGTACCCAGGCCCAGACGATCCTGCCCGCCACGCCCCAGCGAACCGATGAAAAGGAGGTTGTGCTTCCCACCCCGATGATGGCGCCCGTGATGGTATGGGTCGTGGAAACGGGAATACCCAGCGCGGTCGCGAAAAAAACCGAGATGGCGCCTCCCGTCTCAGCGCAGAAACCGCCCACTGGCCTTAATTTGGTGATCTTCTGCCCCATTGTTTTGACGATCCGCCATCCTCCGGTCATGGTCCCGAAACCCATAGCGGCATAACAAGCAATGATGATCCACCAGGCTATCTCCTGGCTTCCAGGCCGATAGGCCCATTGGGCTTGGTTACCCGCCACCAGCAAAGCCACGATGATACCCATGGTCTTCTGGGAATCGTTCGCGCCATGGCTGAGACTATAAGCCGCGGCTGAAAAAAGCTGTCCGACCCTGAAAATACCATCCACGGCCGAGGGCGTGAAGCGGTGGAACAGGTTAAGGACGATCGTCATCATCACAAAGCCGAGGAACATCCCCAGGAACGGGGCCACAAAAATGAACAGGATGGTCTTTTGAAAGCCGGCCATGATAAGCACCTTCCAACCGCCGTGGATCACCGCGGCCCCGCCGAAACCGCCGATGAGGGCGTGGGACGAACTGGTCGGAAGCCCGTAATACCAGGTGATGAGGTCCCAAAGGATAGCGCCTATCAAGGCCGCCAGGATGACATAGACCGTGATCCCAGAAGGGTCCACCATTCCCTTGCCGACCGTTTTGGCCACATGGGTGCCCACCGTAAAAGCCGCCACGAAATTGAAAAAAGCGGCCCATACGACGGCTTGTCCGGGGGTCAAGACCCTGGTCGATACGACCGTTGCGATGGAATTGGCCGCGTCATGGAACCCGTTCAAAAAGTCGAATCCAAGACCGATAATGATGATGAATACGATGACCATCATTTCATTGCTCAACTTCGCCCCCTGGAACTCTCGTTTTAAGCTTTCGAAAGCAGGATCCCGATTCCTCTCAACCTAGACCCGAAGATCAGGCGTTCTCTAGAACGACACCCTCGATGATATTGGCCACGTCCTCACAGCGATCGATGGCGGTTTCCACATCCTCGTAGATCTCTTTCCATATCAAGACCTTGACCGCGTCCTTTTCTTCTTTGAAAAGCTTGGCTATGGCCGCGTCCCTGATGGCGTCCCCATCATTCTCCAGCTTGTTGATCTCGATGCAAGATTTCAGGATGAGGTTGGCGTTCTTGAGGTTCTTGAGTTGGCTGACGGCTTGCTGAAGCTCGATAGTGGAATGGTTGAGGATCTTGGCCAGTTCGATCAGGTCGGCCGGTATTTCCGTGACCCCATAGAGCATCATCCGGCGCGCGGCGCCGTCGGTCAGGTCGATCACATCGTCCATGAGGGAGATCAATTGGTGGATCTGGTCCCGGTCGATGGGGGTAATGAAGGTTTTGTGCAGCATCTCCACCGTATGGTGGGTCAGCTCATCGGCGCGATGTTCCACATCCTTCAGACGGCGGGTCTTGGCGGGAGCGTCGCCGAAATGCTCGAGCATCTCGACCAGGATCTGGGAACCCTCGACCAGGGTGGCGGCATGCTTGTCGAAAATATCGAAAAAACCGAACTCTTTCGGGATCAGAAAATCGAACATGCTTCCCTCCGACGTGTGTTAAATCCGTGTAAATCGGAAAAAGATTGCCACAGTCATTGGGAGGCGTCAATGTAAAAAAGGCCGGGAACTCTGTTCCCGGCCTTATCAGTAAAACTGCTATGAGACTTATTTATAACCCTATTTATTCATCCTGACGACCTTGGCGTCATCCGTCCCAGTCTTCTCGCTTGTCCTGTTTTCGGAAGGCTGGAGCGGGGCCGTTGATTGAACAACTGGAATCTTTCCAGGGGCGACCGGAACCGAGACGGCTTTCGACGATTCCTTTCTTCCTCCGTTGATGAATCGATAAAGTTGTTTGGAGGACCTTCTCAGGTTCTCCGATTGCTGGGAAAGGCTCAAGCCAGCCGTACCGGCCTTTTCCGCCAGGGCGCTGTTTTGATAAGCCTCCCTTTCGGAGTTCTGAACGGTCGTCTTGATCTCGCGAAGATCATGGAATTGGGCTTCCAGCCCCTGCTCCATCACAGACAACAGCGCGGTCACCTTGCCGGCCTTTTCGGCCGCTTGCGAAACCGCCCTCCCCGTTTCCTCGCTCAAGCGAAGCCCCTCGGTCGTTAACCGGGTGTTCTCGGTCACCAGTTTGGATGTTTCCTTCGCCACTTGGGAACAGCGTTGAGAAAGGTTGCGGATCTCTTCCACCACCAGGATGAATTCCTTACCCTGTTCGCCGGCCCGCACGGCCTCCACGCCGGCGTTCAAGGCCAGGATGTTGGTTTGGAACGCGATCTCCTCGATGGTCTTGACCACCTGGAAAACCCTGTCCGCGCCTTCACCGATGGTCCGAACCTGGTCCACCGTCTTTTGGGCGGCGTCATGGCTCAAGGACAGGGCCGATCTGGTGTCATCCATCACATTGCGGGCATGGGCGATCTCGCGATTGTTCTGTTGGACCAAGGAAAGGACCTGTTCCATCGAACCGCCCGTTTTTTGAAGCTCATCGGCGGTATTCGTCAAATTCCCGCTCAATTGGTTCGACGTCGAAAAGACCTGGCTGGAAAGGTTGGATACCTGATCCACGCCCCCATCCCAGTCGCGGGTCAATACGCTCAAGGGGCGGATAGCCCAATTGGCCGCCAGGAACCCGACGGCGAACCCGAAGATCAGGAGGCCCGCCACGATGCCCAGCATGAATTTGGAACTACTGGTGAAAGACTTGTCGGCCTGGCTTACCGCCACCTCGCCGATCTTCTGGTTCAAGTCCTCCAGCTTCCGGATATTATCCAGGATCGGGTCGATGGATGGATAAAGCACGCTGGTAGCCTGTATCTCCAGGTCCCTGGCGTCCTTATTGGCGAAGTCGTTCTTGAGATTCTCCATCAGATGTTTGTTATTGTCCAACAGGGCCCCCACGATGGTGGCTTGGTATTTCTCGTCCTTGGACTTGTCCATGGCCAGATAGGCTCTCCAATGGTCCTCCGCCGAACGCTGGGCTTCATCGATGATCTTTCCCCCGTCTTCCCAGGCCCAGGTCGCGCCGCTGCGGACTTTTTGGACCGCGCCGGTCACATCGACCCCGTAGGCGTCCGAGACCTTTTTCAAGTGGTAGACCGCCAGGCCGCTGTTATAGACCTTGGCCTGATTGTCGAAAACCCCCTGGGCGGATTGGAGGCAAAAGTAACCGATCGCCAACGCCACCGCGCCCATGATCGCCACGCTCAAGAACAACCTGTTTTGCAGTTTCATGACTTCGCTCCTTTGAGTTCATCCGTTGTCAGGCGGGGCGAAACAGACAGGGGCCCAGCCCTTCGACGGCCGTTTCAGCTCGCTTTATCCTTCAAGACCAACACGCTCTCCCCTGTCAGACCCTCGGCCAGCACTTCCTCGATGTTCACCACATGGACCGGTCCCTCCGGTCCATCGATCACGGCCTGCAATAAATGCCCGGGTATCCCCATGAATGGTCCGGCCACCGGCTTCAAACCCTCCGCTGGTAGGGCGATGATATCCATGGCCGCGTCCACTTGAAGGGCCACCAAGCGGTCTTTCTCCATGCCCGGATGGACCACGATGAAGGAACGGGGACCTTCCTTTTCGCTCTTCGCCAACCCGAATTTTTCCCTCAAGTCGAGGACCGGCACGGTTTTCCCCCGGGACTGGATGAAACCCTTGGTTTCCCCATCCAGCGACAGGGTTTGACGGACCTGCGCGCCCACGATCTCCCGGACCTTGAGGGCGTCCAGGGCGAAAACGCCGTCCACGAGCCTGAATGTAACCGCGTTAAATGTTTGTGCCATTGGGTTCCTTTCCTTCAGTCCCCTTCTCGATAGACTTGGCCAACTCCCGGGTATCCAGGATCCAGCCGATCTTCCCATCCGCCAAAAGGGCCTGCCCCCGGAGTCCGGGTTTGAGTTTTTCTTCCTTTCCTGGTTTCCTGACCAGGACCTGCTGTTTTCCATGCACTTCATCCACTAATAAACAGAACTGCCGGTAGCCGGATTCCACATGCACTGAGAATTTGGGTTTTCCCGCCGCAACGACCTCTCCCAGCCACCGATCCAGATCAACTTCCGGCAAAGCCCCTTCCTCACCAGGCGTCTTCTTTTCCTGGGGCGTTGGATGGGTGACCTTCCGGACCTGGGAAAGGGGCAGCAAATATCTTTTCCCATCCGCTTCCACCACCCACCCCTCGATCAAGGCCTGGGTTTTTGGGAGCCGAAGGATGAATTTACAACCCTGACCCGACCGGTTCTGTACCCGAATGGACCCATGGAACGATTCCACTTGGCTTTCCACCTGATCCAAACCAACTCCCCTCGTTCCTTCCGGATTGTCCAGGGTCGTCACTCCCGCCTTGAAGATCATTTCCATGATCCGGGATTGGCTTACCTTTTCTTCCCGAAGGATCCCCAGGGCCCTGCCCTTTTCCATGAGTTTCTCCATATCCAAGCCACGACCGTCGTCATCCACTTCCATGACGATGGAACCCATCTGTTGGCTGGCCTTGATCCTTAAGGCCCCTTCCATCGGTTTGCCCGCCTTGGCCCTTTCCTGGGTTGTCTCGAAACCGTGGTCGAAGGCGTTCCGCAGCAATTGGACCATCAAGTCGAATAGGACGGGAAGAAGCTGTTGGTCCACCTCGGTCCGCTCGCCTTCCAGGGTCAGAGCAACGGGCTTTCCGGAACGCCGGGACAAAAGATCGATCTCTCTTTTCAACTTTTCGAACAACGGTTGTATGGAGGTCATGCGGAATGAAAGGATGAGATCCCGCATTTGGCGGGTCAACTTGGCCATCTTGGCGGCCTCCGTCGCTCCCTTGCCCTTCAGCGGGGCGCCCGGAGTTTCTTCCAGGAGGATGACTTGGGATAGGTTAAGGTCACCGAACAGTTCCAGGAGGTCATCCAATTGTTCCTCACTGATCCGGAATAATTTTCCTTCTTCCATCGGTATCGGATTCTTTTCCGTGATTTGGGAAGCCTGTAAGGATTCCCGCGCCTTCCCTTCCCGGTTGGCCATCTCCTCCAACAGATAGGAAGCGTCCCAAACCTCGATCCGGGATTGGGGCAACCCGCGGGCGATCCGGTCCGTTTGGGACCGGCAAGCCCCCAGGGCCATCAGGAGGACATCCAGCGCTTCAGCCGTCGGCGGGGCCTTGGCCGTTAGGAAGCACTCCAAAAGCGATTGGGACTTGGCGCAGACACCGGCCATATGGAGGAAGCCCAGGAACGCCCATTGCCCCTGGAAGACCCGGAAAAGCTGATGCAGCTGGTTCAGGTCCGTTCTTTGACCGGTGCTCATGGACATGAGATGGGTCTGGATGGCGGTCAAAAAAGCGGGCGCTTCCTGTACGAACATCTGGAAAAGGCCGGTATCCTCGGGCCTGACATAATGCTGGTCCTCCGGCGCGACCAGCTCGATCTCAGGGGGTTTGGAGAGCATATCCCCAGTCAAACCATCCTTCTCCCTTTTACCTTTCCGTTCCTTTTCCATGAAACGGTTCGCTTGCAGTAGGAAACGGAGGAGCTGTTCGATCCCTTTGGCGGTCGAATCGCCCGACCGCAATTGGGCGATGACTTCCTGGGCTTGACGTTGAAATGTTCCGCACCATTCCCCGCAAAAAGGCGCGGCGCGCGAGGCCCATTCCTCGAAAGCCCGCGCCAGGTCAATGGCGGCCGGGATATCCTTCACGTCCGTACGGATCGCCCGGCGGCTCAGGGCTTTGAGCTCGTTATCCAACTCGTTTTGGATCTGGGGTTCAGGGGCTTGGACTGCCATCGAGGACACCTTCCGAGGAAAAAGCGATCACGTTCAGTTCAAAGATTCTCAATTCGACGGGACACATTGGAACGCTTTTTTTCGACGGATGGTTTTCAGGGAAACGACGGGTTTGTAAATTCACCGAAAAGAAAGAAACCGACAAGGCAGAAAAAAACGCCGTATTATCGTCACATTATTTCCACAAAAAGATTTCACGAGAAAATAAAAAAGCCCCCTCAAAAGAGGGGGCTAGAGTGAACCAACATGTAAAAAATCCATCCTGAATTCGATCAACCCCGGCGGTGGCGGATATCCTTCCCCTGCACCATGTAGATCACGTCCTCGGAAACATTGGTGGCGTGGTCCGCGATGCGCTCCAGATATCGGGAAACCAGGATGAGGTCCAGGGCCCTTTTGATGTTGGCCCGGTCCTCCAGCATGTAACTGATGAGTTCCCGGATGATCTGGTCGTTCAGGTTGTCGACTTCATCATCCCTCTCGCAGACCTTCTTGGCCATCTCCGGGTCACGGTTGACCAGCGAATCCAGCGAGACCTTGACCATCTCCTGGGCGATCGCCGCCATACGGGGGATATCGATGAAGGGCTTCAGGGGGGCCACCTCGTTCAGGGTCAGGGCCCTTTCGCAGATATTGACGGCCAAATCGCCCTGGCGCTCCAGGTCCGAATTGATCTTCATGGAACTGGTGATGAAACGCATATCGCCCGCCATGGGCTGGTGCAGGGCCAAGAGCCTGTGGCAAGTCTCATCAACTTCGATCTCCAGATCGTTGATGTCCCGATCGCTTTGGATGACCCGGCGGGCCAGTTTGGAATCCCTATCCACCAGGGACTTCATGGCCAATCGGATGGACTCTTCCACCTTGCTGCCCATCAGGAGGATCTTTTCTTTCAAGCCGGACAGTTCCTCGTCGAAAGATATTTGCATGGGATGAAACCTTTCCTTATCAGCCAAATCGGCCGGTGATGTAGTCTTCCGTTAACTTGTTCTCCGGATTGGTGAAAACCCTTTCCGTGTTATTGAACTCGATCAACTTGCCGTTCAACATGAAAGCGGTCTTTTGGGAGACCCGGGCCGCCTGCTGCATGTTGTGGGTAACGATGATGATAGTATAATTCTGCCGTAATTCATGGATCAATTCCTCGATCTTGGAGGTCGAGATGGGATCCAAGGCCGAGCAGGGCTCGTCCATCAGGAGCACTTCCAGGTCCACCGCCAGGGCCCGGGCGATGCAAAGGCGCTGTTGCTGACCGCCGGAGAGGGCCGCTCCCGGTTTGTGGATATTGTCCTTCACCTCGTCCCAAAGGGCGGCTTTTCGCAGGCTTCGCTCCACCGTCTCATCCAGGACCTTTTTATCCTTGGTGGCGTTGTTCAGCCTTAAACCAATGGCCACGTTGTCATAGATGGAAAGGGTGGGAAAGGGCGTGGCCTTCTGGAAAACCATCCCGATACGCCGTCTAACATAGACCGGGTCCATCTGAGGGTCGTAGATGCTTTTCCCTTCCAATTGGATATCCCCATCGAAACGGGAACCAGGAACGGTCTCGTGCATGCGGTTGAAACAGCGGATGAGGGTCGACTTGCCGCAACCCGAGGGGCCGATGATGGCGGTCACTTCCCTTTCATGGATGTCCATGTTGACCGAGTAGAGGGCCTGTTTTTCCCCGAACCAGGCGCACACGCCATCCACCTTCATCTTGAGGGCCGCGTTTTCCGACCCCGCGGCGTCGGCCGCGACCTCGATCTTTCTTGTCCCCGGCTTGGAAGTGTTGGTTTCCACAGGTTGCCTCTCTTTTCTCGCCTTTTCCATCACGTCTTCCATATATTCCCCCTTTAACCTCGACCGACATCCCCGAACGACTACCGAAGCATCTGCCTCGGGTTCTTGAAGAACAATTTGGCCGAAAGATTGATGGCCAGTACCAGGATCAATAGGGCCAGGGCCCCGCTCCAGGCCTGGTCATGCCAGTCCTGGAAGGGTGAGATGGCGTAGGTGAAGACCTGGACGGTCAAGGAAGCGGTGGGTTCGTTGATGCCTTTGGCCCAGAACTGGTTGTTGAAGGCCGTGAAAAGCAGGGGCGCTGTCTCTCCCGCGATGCGGGCGATGGAAAGCAGGATGCCGGTCAGGATACCGTTCTTGGCCGTACGGATAACGATGCTCAGGATCGTCCTCCACTGGGGAACCCCCAGGGCCCAGGAAGCTTCCCGGATGGAATGAGGCACCATCTTGATGAGTTCTTCGGTGGTACGGGTAACGATGGGGATCATCATGAAGCCCAGGGCGACCCCGCCCGCGATGGCGGAGAAATGGTGCATGGTCCTGACGATCAAGGTATAGGCCACGATGCCCGTCACGATGGAAGGAACGCCTGAAAGGACGT
>Ga0326728_10002897_pt1 | contig 55571 bp, 51 predicted proteins | sample MB3enrmetagenome_FD_207602 | JGI IMG/M metagenome (GOLD analysis project Ga0326728, IMG submission 207602) | Lab enriched peat soil microbial communities from McLean, Ithaca, NY, United States - MB31MN | ecosystem: Environmental > Terrestrial > Soil > Wetlands > Peat | place: USA: New York... | reverse complement strand
GTACTGGTTTATCTCTGCTTGAAGCTTTTTCGCCTCTTCTACCAAAGCACCTTTCTGGTCGGCACATTGGTCAGCCAGTGTCGGAAGGGCAAACAGACCCAATACGAATAACGTGAGCACGATTCCAAAACGCTTCATTCTTAATCTCCTTTTTCCAGCTCTGAATGGCTGAAATCGTACCGCTCTGGAGCGAGTCATAACAGATGACGTTCGTAATGGCGAGGGTAGTTGGACTGGTCGGCGGCGAACCATGAATCAACTGCTCAGGCGCTGCAGGCACGATGTCTGAATCCTTTGGCGTGGCCGGTGCGATCCCGTAGCAACGTGGTAGGGCGGCTCCCTGGCCGTGGGGGTGGGCCGGGATTCGGGAATGCTTTTTCAGGAACCCTAATTCACAGCACCCCGGCACGTTCCGGTGTCCGATCCAGCAAAACAGGACAAAACGCAAAGCCAAACAGCTCCAGGGTGGCCCGTAATCGCGCCAGGATGGCCGTGGTGCAACCGGCTGCGACCTGGATGACCCTGAGCACCGGATTGCGCACAGGCAACTGTGTGCGATGCAAACACGGTGTCCGGTTCAATTGTTCGGTGGGGCCGGTGCGATCCGTGGCGGCGCGGGTGTGGGCGGCTCCTGCCGGGGGCAGCTTGCCTTTGACCTCCCGACCCCCTGTTTTCCGGTGCTAGTTCTGGTGTCAGTTGGTTTGGCTAACCGTGGCAGAATCGGGCAGAGCTGGACAGAGGCTACTAGATGTAAAGTAGCGTAAATACTGATGTTTGGCAGGATGAGGCAAAACGTGGCATTCAGTGGCAATCCACTAAGAACTCATTTTGAGTCCGCTGCGTCTGCCAGTTCCGCCATCCCGGCTTAGGGTGGCTAACTCCTGAAGTTTCTAAAACTTAATTGATCCGGATTTCGTTGTCAACTTTTCGCAGCCGGCCCAACACCTACCACAGAGGCACAGAGACACAGAGGAGAATTTGGGACTTAGGATTTCAGGATTTGGGATTCTGGTCTGTTCACGTCTGAAGCTTACTGAGGTGGCGATCTGGTTTGAAATCCGAAATCCGGATTCGCAAACCGCAAATTTTCTTTAGCGCCGGCCCAACACCCACCACAGAGGCACAGAGACACAGAGGAAACTTTGGATGGAATGACAACCCAGGAAATTACTTCTGCACACCAAGCCATTGCTCTGACACAAGCGGGAACACTGAGACTTTATCACCCGCCCCCGTGACACCCCTCACTGCCGGGGTGGCCTATCGTAGTAACATCACGATGTTCCGATGATTAGCCACGTCCAACTCGGCTCCCCGGCCCGTGCGGATAAGAAAGCAGGTACGGCCATGATCGAATTATGCTGCGAGGTACTTACCCCTCAAGAGGAACGGATTATCCAGGGCAAGCCGGCCAGCCTGGAGCCTGCCGGGCGGAAACGCGCCCACCAGTACCTGGAGACGTTTTCCAACTGCATGCCCGTGGCCTGCGCCGACCGGGCGCGGCTGATGACCGAATCCTTCAAACAGAGCGAAGGGGAGCCCATGGTGCTGCGGTGGGCGAAAGCCATGATGCACATCGCCCGCAACCTGCCGATTTCCATCGGCCCGCACGATCTGATCGTCGGCCGGGCCAGCGCCCGGGCGGGAAGGTACGGACTGCTCTACCCCGAACTGGACGGCGGGCTGCTCGAACAGGCGGTCGATATCATCGCCAAGACGCAGCGTCCTTATGTAATCACCGAAGAAGTGGCCAAGGTGGTGAAAGAAGAGATCGCCCCTTACTGGAAGGGCCGATGCTTTCACGACGCCCTGTATGCCGCCCTGCCGGAAGAGACGCGGACCGCGCTGTTTCTGGACGCTTTCCGCCAGCGCAGCATCGTCACCGAGACCGCGTCTTACCGGAGTTCCCTGCAGTGGGTCCCGGATTACGAGAAGGTCCTGAAAAGAGGCTTCAAGGGTCTGAAGCAGGAGGCGGAGCAGAAACTGGAAGCGCTCGACCCCTTCCAGCCCAAAGACGCGCTGGAGCGGATCCCCTTCCTGAAGGCCATCCTTACCATCTGCGATGCCGTCGTGGTGTTTGCCCGGCGCTATGCCGCGCTGGCTTCCCGCATGGCCGAAAGCGAACCGGACGCGCAACGCCGGCACGAACTGCTGGAGATTGCCGAGGTCTGTAACTGGGTCCCCGAGAACCCGGCCCGCAGTTTCCGCGAGGCGCTGCAGTCGCAGTGGATGGTATCGGTATTCAAACGCCTGGAAGAGAAGGTCGGCGGCTCCTATAGCAACGGCCGGATGGACCAGTATCTTTATCCCTTCTATAAGCGCGATCTGGCGGCGGGAATATTGACCGAAGACTCGGCCATGGAGCTGCTCGAGAATCTTTGGCTGAACATGGCCCAGTTCATCAACTTGTACGTTTCTCCCACGGCCATTGCCTACAGCGAAGGGTACACGCACTGGGAAGCGGTAACCATCGGCGGCAAGACTCCCGCGGGAAGAGACGCGACCAACGAACTCTCCTACCTCTTCCTCCGCTCCAAACGCGAATTCCCGCTAAACTTTCCCGACCTGGCGGTGCGCATTCATGCCCTGACCCCGGAGCGGTTCCTGCGCGACGTATGCGAAACCATTAAGGACGGCTCGGGCTTCCCCAAGCTCTTCAACGACGAAGAAATCATCCCGCTGCTGATCGCCAAGGGCACGCAACTGGAAGAGGCCAACGATTATGCCGCCTCCGGCTGCACCGAAGTTCGCCTGCCGAACCGCGACACCTATACCAGCCCCATTTGCTGGGTCAACTTGCCGGCGGCGCTGGAAATGACTCTGTACAACGGCCGGATGAAGAAGTTTCCCGGTGAACAGCTCGGACCAAAGACCGGCGAGGTAACTACTTTCGCCACCTATGCCGATTTCTGGAAGGCCTATTGCATTCAGCAGCGGAACCTGCTGAAGCATGTATTCACCACGCAATCTCTGGTGGACAAGCTGCGGCCCAATTACGTGGCCACGCCGCTCTCCTCCGCGCTGCACGATCTCTGCATGAGTTCCTGCAAGGACTTGCATTCCGGCGACGTCCCCGGAGGCCTGCTCCTCGGCTTTTACGACCTGGTGGGCTTTGCGACCGTAATCGACTCGCTGGCGGCCATCAAGAAGCTGGTGTATGAAGAAAAGCGCATCCGCATGAGCGAACTGCTGGAGGCCCTGGAGGGGAACTTTGCGGGCCAGGAACCGCTCCGCCAGCTTCTACTGCATCATGCCTCCAAGTTCGGCAACAACGACGCCACTACGGACGAGATCGGGCGCATGATCGAAGAAGAAGCGGCCGGCATGAGCCGGAAATATGCCTCTTATTTCGGCGCAGAGCTCGATGTCCGCTACGTTCCGCTAACCATGCATATTCCCTGCGGCAAGGTAATCGGGGCCACGCCCAATGGCCGGAAGGCATGGCAGTATCTGTCGGAAGGCAGCTCGGCCTCGCACGGCGCCGACGTCAACGGCCCCACGGCGCTGCTGCTTTCCAACGCCAATTCCAAGGCCACCGGCATCAAGGAGCGGGCCGCCCGTTTGCTGAACCTCAAGCTGAGCCCGGCCTCGGTCGCCGGGGCGGAAGGCACCGCCAAGTTAATGTCCCTGGTCCGCTCTTTCTGCGACCTGAAGTTGTGGCACATCCAGTTCAATATCGTCAGCAAAGCCACCTTGCTGGCCGCGCAGGCCGAGCCGGAGAAATACCGGAACCTGCTGGTCCGGGTGGCCGGTTACAGCGCTTATTTCGTCGACCTGTCTCCGGAACTGCAGAATGAGATCATAGCTCGCACCGAACACTCATTCTGACCGGCTTCGGCGCACATCGCGGACGGCGACGCTCACCACGCAAGCAACCACCTATCAGGAGAGAGGCCGGCCCATGGCACTGGATAGCCGTAGTACGGTCCCGCTATATGCCCAGTTGAAGAACCTTTTGAAACGAGAGATTCAACAGGGCAAGTATGCCGAGAAACTGCCCACCGAAACGGAGTTGATGGAGACCTTCTCCATCAGCCGGACGACCGTACGGGAGGCCGTAGCCGCGCTGGTCCGCGAAGGCGTATTGCAGAAGATTCAGGGTAAAGGAACGTTTATCGCTTCCCGCACCGCGAATGTGTGGGTAGGGATTCTGACCAGCCTGACCGAAGTGATTGAGAGCATGGGAATGAAGCCGGGAATCCAGTTGCTGGCCTATGGACCCGGCCGCGATCCCGCCATCGCCGCGATCATGGGACGGGAAACTTACCATGGCGTCGAGAGACTGCGGCTGGGAGACGGGGAACCGATAGCTGTGGAGCGCACCTATTATCCGCTGGAAATCGGCCGGAAGCTGGAAAAGTATGATCTCAACGCCGTCACTCTTTACGACGCGCTGGAAAACGAAGGTCTCATTTTCGACAGCGCGGAGCAACGGATCACGGTAAGACAGCCGAGCGGCGCCGATGCGGATCTGCTGGGAATTTTACGCGTTGCCAGCGTGGTTGCCGCCGAGCGGCTGACCTACGATGCGGAGGGAGATATTGTTGGCTATAACTCCACCGTATTCCGGGCAGATCGGTACACTTTCTACGTAAAGCTGTACCGGCGGAGCGATCACGGCCTGTCTACGCGGAAACAACCGGACTCAGATTCAAACGAGACGCAGTGAAGCGGTGTGGTGTGGCCCTGATACCTTGGTTGCTCAGAAGTGGCCACGGCAGACAGGGCAGAAATACATAGGTTCTTCGCTCCGCGCCCTAGCGGTGTGACAACTGTCTATGCTTTCGCGGGCGCGGGGCTCCTAATGACACGGCGGACAGTGTTGGTGATTCGATTGAGTTTAGGCGCCGTGTCATTTCAGTCTTAACCCGCAACGCGGGTCGGGTGCTCAGAATGACAATCCATTTGGGGTAAGGATTTTTTGATCCTGCAGGTTGCAAGGAGCACGATCCTCTTCGAAAAGCGCTGTTTGGAAACTTTAGATTTTCTCTGTGTCTCTGTGCCTCTGTGGTAGATGTTTTCAGGCCCCGCGAACTCAATCATTATCGAAAGGACATCCTAAGAATGGAAAGCAAGGTCGCCATTGTCACCGGGGGAGCCGATGGAATCGGCAAGGAACTCGCGCGAAAGTATCTGTCGAACCAATATGAGGTCGCCATTTTCGATATCAGCGAGAAAGCTCTCCAGTCCACCGCGCAGGAGTTTCAGCAACTGGGCGGTTTTCTGCCACTGCTGACGAATGTGGCGGACGAGGCCAGCGTGATGGATTCCGTCGCCCAGGTGATCCGCCGCTTCGGCCATATCGACATATTGGTGAATAACGCCGGCGGTTCGATGGCGGTCTCGCAGGAAGTGGAACGCATTGCCGCGGCCGACTGGGACAAAGTCATCAACGTCAATCTCCGCGGCACCTTCCTGTGCGCCAAGGCGGTGATTCCCGCCATGAAGGAGAGGAAGTCGGGAAGGATCGTCAACATGGCTTCCGTCGCCGGACGCGGCCGGAGCTTTTTTGGCAGCACCCCTTACGCCGCCGCCAAAGCCGGAGTGATCGGCTTCACCCGGCAAGCCTCGCGCGAACTGGGCAAGTTCGGCATCACCATCAACGCGGTAGCGCCCGGGGTGGTGATCAGCGGCGCCCGGATCAGCGATTATTGGCACAACAAGAAGACAGAAGAAGAACGCAATGCCCTTTTAAGCCTCACTCCCCTAGGACGCATGGGGGTTCCTGCGGACATAGTAGAGGTAGTCTATTTTTTAACCAGTGACGGAGGGGCGTATATTACCGGGGCCGTTATAGATGTAAATGGCGGCCAGTGGGTGGGGTGAGGCAGTGGCCAGAGGCAGTGGTCAGTGGCCAGTTCCGGCGAAAACCCGCGATTCCTGGGCGCCGGAGCCGGTACCCGTTGACTTGTGGTAGTTGAAGTACGTGTCGTCTTCCTGGCTGTTATGGTTGAATACTCCCACAATCTTTGCTTTTGCGCGCATGGCAAAGTGCTTCGGCAGCCATACTCCGGGGCCTACCGGCATCTTTTCCAGCTCGAACCTGGTGCCCGGTTCCACCTTTGCTAGAAAACCTTCAATCGATACCGGGTGCACCACCCTGGCCCGCACCTTGACCCACTGGCAGGTATTGCGATCGATCCAGAGCATGCCTTGCATGCCGGTCAACACCTGGGTGTCGCGATTAGGCGGGCGATAGCCGGGGCGCGGGGTTGCCCGCAGAACATATACGTCGTAGGGGCCAAGCTTTTGCTCGCCCAGTAACTGAAACTGGAAGGCCTTGACCAGTTGATCCATCATGAGCTGATCCCGAGTCCGTTCCCTCTCATATGCGGCAATTCGTTTCTGCCTCTGCCCGAGCGTCTCCTGTTCGCGTTCCGACTTGGCTTTCTCGAACTTTTGTTCTTCGGCCGCCTGTTCCTCGGCATTCAGCGGCTGTCCATCCACCGCCACCAGCCGGCTGTAAGGGCTGCCCGCCAGCATCGTGACCTGGTAGGTTTTCGTATGTGTGCCGGTGCGATCGCGTTCGAAATAGTCGTATTGCGGCTCCTGTGCCCAATCGGCCTGATTAGCCTGAACCGACCGCTGAATGATTTCCGCGGCACTGGGAGTGGAGCGGTCTTCCGCGCTCACGGCCTGTGCCCAAGCGCAGAGACCAAGCAAGACCGAGAGAATCAAGGCGGCAGCTCCGCGGAAGTCGGCACGTGGAAAGCAGCGAAGTATGAAGGGTTGTGGTTGAAAGTCGGTCATTGTCTGGCTGAGTGCTGATGCTGAATGCTGATTGCTCCCTCAGTTCGTGCGATGGCTGGGGCCTGGTATTGGTTTTCTATCCGAGAACTGGGTTGCTGCGGCATGCCGGTTTGGCAGCGCCGCCGCCCCTTCGTAGGAACTCAGAGCACGCTTCCGGCGGCGGGCTGCGAATAGCTTGCGAATAGCCAAAGATAGGGCGTGGCGGCGGAGACACCCGATGTCACTGCAGGACGGCGGTTAGGGTGAGGACCCAGCGCATCTGTAGCCGCCTCGTCACCTACAAAGGGCACTCGCAGATAGGGCCGAAATGCATAGATCCTTCGCCTTGCGCCCGGACGCATTGCAACCGACCGAACTATGGCGGGCGCGTGGCTCAGGATGACAGACGTCGGGGGGCACTAAAATCGTGGTGTAAAGTTATTGGGGTTGACGCACAAAATCCCAAATCCGAAATCAGAAATCCCAGATTTTCTCTGTGTCTCTGTGACTCTGTGGTAGATGTTGTATCGAGGAGCAGCTATGCCTAAGAGCAAGGTAGTGGTTTATCAGAAGCCCACCTGATCCACCTGCCGCGAGGTCAGGCGGGTCTTGACCGAAAAGAAAATTGATTTCGAGACGGTTAACTATTTCGAGCAGCCCCTGGACGAGGCTTCGCTCAAGCGCCTGCTGCGCAGCGCCGGGCTCAAGCCCCGGGACATTTTGCGCAGCAAAGAGCCTGCCTACCGCGAACACGTTGGCAATCGTGATCTCAGCGACGAAGAGCTGATCCGGCTCATGGTGAAGTATCCGGAGCTGATTCAGCGGCCGATCGTGGCGCAAGAAGGAAGGGCCGTGCTGGCCAGACCGGTGGAAAATCTTCGGAAACTGGGCCTGTAAACCTTTTCACCGCAGAGGACGCAGAGGAATTGTGAATTTTGAATGAACTGCCGGTTAGGCGATGTTGTGGCTAGCTCAGAACAAATCGAAATTCAAAATTCATAAATCAACATTCTTCCTCTGCGTCCTCCGCGTCCTCTGCGGTAAAGGGGCCACCTTCTGTTAGAATTGGGCGATTTTTTTCTCGAAGGAGCAAGAATGAACGCGTTTTTCAGGCTCTCCCGGAAATTCCAGACCGCTGTTTCACTGCTCGCTGTAGCCACCCTGCTCGTGCTGATGACTTCGCCGGCAGCCGCGCAAAGGAAGGCCGAAGCCAAAAATATGGTCCTGGTCGCCCACAACGACCTCAACGGCAACGGCGACGGCGGCGAAGGGCTGGCGATTCAGCAACTCCCCGACGGCCGGCGTCTTCTCTACATCGCGCATGAGGGACAAAAGAGCTGCTTCAGCATCGTGGACGTGACGCATCCGGAAAAGCCGGTGCTGGTGAACACGCTGCCTTCGCCCAATCCCGGGACCACGCGTTGCGACTCGCTGGGACTTTCCGGAAACACGTTGGCCGTAGCCGACCAGACGAACAACGTGGGACAGAAGACTGCCGGAATGTGGCTGCTCGACGTCTCCGATTTCGCGCGCCTGCAGAAGGCGAAGAGCCTCCAGGATCTGGCGCTATCGTTCTTCGACACTTCGGGGCCGCATTCGCGCGGCGCCCACTGCCTGTGGTTTGTGGACGGCGAATTCGTCCACCTCACGACCGGCATGCCGGACTTCACCCCCACGAATCCTTTGGACGACCAGTTTTACGTCATCGTCGACGTACGCAATCCCCGCCAGCCGCGCGAAGTTGCCCGCTGGTGGTATCCCGGAACCCGCCAGGGCGACGCCTGCTTGCCCGGATGCCTGCCCGAGCGGCACAAGCTGGACGACGGCTACCGGCTGCACAATATCGAATGGTGGCCGGAGCGCCCCGACCGCGCCTATCTGGGATATATTGATGGCGGCGCGATCATCCTGGACATCTCCGGCTTGGCCGACGTAAAGGCCGGCCGCGCTCAGAACTTTACCCCCAAGCTGGTGGGCAAGGCCAAGTTCTCGCCTCCCTACCCCGCCTGGTCGCACACCTTCCAGCCCGTTTTCAGCCGCGGCCTGGCCTTCGTCTCCGATGAGGCCGTGCAACTGAGTTGCAAGGACGCGCCTAAGCTCGTCTGGTTGCTGGACATCCGCGCGGAAACTAATCCCATGGTCATCGATACCGCTCCCATGCACGCCAGCGACGGCGAGTGGTGCAAGCAGGGCGCCCGTTTTGGCGCCCACAACCTGCACCCGAATTTTCCCAGCAGCACCTCGGCGAACCTGAAGAACACCACCGTGGCAAGCTGGTTCGCCGGCGGCGTGCGTATTTTCCATATTGTCGACGGTCCGGCAGGCGTCCCCAATGCGCCTGCCCACCTGGAGGAGATCGGGTACTACCTTCCCGCAGGCCTGCCGCGCAATCCTGGCGGGGTACCACGGATTAACCACGCGATTGTAGATGAGCACGGATTGATCTATGCCATAGACCGCATCAGCGGCGGGCTGTACATTCTCAGGTACACCGGGAAGGTGCCGCTGGATTGATGCAAGCGGCGGCAGAAGCCAAAACCCAACGCAGAGACGCAGAACCGCAGAGAAACCAGAATTTGGGAACAGCTTTCCCCGTCTGGCTCTGCGTTTGTGCGGTTCTGCGTTGGGTGTTGTCCTGATCCGCGTTAATCAGCGGCAGAGAGCTGCGGCGGCGAAAGGCCTCGGTATAATCAACAAGTGTTTGCCGCTATCGTGATTTCGCTTTGGACTTTTCTCCGCCGTTGGGGCGGGGTTGGGCTCTTTTTCCTGGGCATCGTCGACAGTTCGTTGATTCCCACCTTTGGCAGCCTGGACCTGTTCACCGGAGTCTTGTCCGCCCGGCATAAGGATCTGTGGTATTACTACGCGGCGATGAGTACGGTCGGGGCGCTGATCGGGGCTTACTCCACGTATCGCGTTGGGCGGGGGGCCGGCCGGGCGGGGTTGGAAAAGCGCTTGAGCCCCAAGCGGTTGCGGCAGGTGAATGCCGCCTTCGAGCGCTGGGGATTCGGCGCCATCTTCGTGCCGGCTATCATTCCGCCGCCGTTTCCGACTACCCTTTTTTTTCTCGGCGCGGGGGCGTTTCAATATCCGTTGAAGAAGTACTTTGCCGCGGTGCTGCCGGCTCGCGCGCTGCGCTACGCCGCAATTGCCTATATCGGCGCGCGCTACGGCCGCCATTTTCTCCGCTTTTTCCGCCATCCACAGCACTACGTGGGATTATCGCTGGCGATTACCGCCCTGATCGTGATCGCCGCCATCATGGCCAGCATCGCCTGGAAGAATACCCAGGATCTTAAAGCCAGTGGGCAGTGATCAGTGGCCACTGGCCAGCAGATTCCGACTGACCACTGGCCACTGCTTTTCTAGTTCTGCGGCGTCACCGACCAACTCAGCCGTTGTGGCTGACTTACGATTACTTGTGGCGCCTGCGCGTTTTGAACATCGACCGTAGGAAGGGTGGTGGACGGGAACCACGGTGGGGCGAAACCCTGCTTCTGCGTAAATCTGCGATCGAAGTAGGTATTCTCCGTTTGCATATTTGCCGAGAAGATATTGCTCTGAATCTGCCCCCCCACGTTGTTGAAGGTATTGATAGAGCCGCTCGCCGTAAATCCGCACGAGTTGGCTGCGCAGTTCTGCCCAATGGCCGCAAGACTGCCGTCCACCTCCAGGTTCTTGTTACTGTAACTGGTGCTCAAGTTTATGTTCCCGTTGGCGGTGAAAATACCGAGTACCTGGTTGGTATCGTTTGCCGGGATGTACGTATCGTTGGCGTCCATCGTGACCGGCTCCTGCTTGTAAATCACGTCCCCGGTGATCTTAATATCACTGGCAGCCGCAATAGTGACTTGGGAATAATTCTGGATTGCAGGTTGCCCCTGGCCCGGTCCACTGAGACTGTTGATGGTCCCGTTGACATAAAGCAATGTGCCTGGCTGCGGACTGGAGCCGGTCAGGTTCTCTGGAACCCCGGTTAGGTTTAGTGTCGTATTACCAGACGTGACCGTTGTGGTATTCGCAGTAATATTGGTCGTTATCGTAGTCACGGTGCTGCCCGTGGTAATGGTGTAGATCTGAGTTGGGTTCGACGATGCATCTGTACCAATAGATAGTTGGATGGTTGCGTTCTTGTCAACCCAAATGCCGCCGCCGTTAACGGTGTTGGGGCTCGTGCAGTTCGTGGTCCCGGTGCAATAGGGCAGGTATACCCCTGAGCTTGAATTCGGATACGAAGTGCCCGAGACATCTTTGAGGGCCGCACTCATTTGAGCGCTGCTGGGAGCCGGCGGGGTGCTTTGGCCGCAGGTAGTGCCGCCTTCACCGCAACCCTTGCCGTCCAACACCGCCCATTGCTGGCTATAGTCATTGGGGGGCAGCGGGGCCGTAGGCTGCGACAGGTTCAGTCCCCCCTCGAAGGTTGGCTTGATGGTCTGTCCATTATGGGTATAAGACGACGTCGGCGATGCAATACAGTTATTGCCGAACCAGTAATCCGCATTAGCGTTGGTTTGTCCAACCGGGTCGGTAAAGATGTAGGAGCCACCGGTTGCAAATTGCCAAGCGCCGTTGGTAAACATTGGGCCGGTCATGGTGCCGGGAACAAGAGGGCCGCTACCCTGAGCCGGACAAGGGGGATAGTTGTTAATAAAGGCGCCGAAAGCGGCGAAGCTGGTTGTGGTTTGTTGCGTTGTCGAGGTCTGTGCGTTGATTGTTGCTATGATGCTGCCGCTCTCCTGTATCTTAACCTGTGTCAATGACTGTGCCTGCCCAAGCGCGCAAAGAATGTAGTTATATTGATAGATGTACGAGGTATTTAGTCCTTGTGCATTCTGGGTGGTTTTCGGATATCCCGACGCCGGGCCCAAACTGTTCGTGCAGCCGGCAGTGGAAGTACCCCAACTGGCGATTTGAAAGCTCCCCCGCCATGAGTTGGTCGCATCACCGCTATTCAAAGACGAGAACGAGCCGCCATATTGGGAGGTGATGTAATTCAGAATCGTGGTGCTTACGTTGGCAGGCAATGGGTCCGAAGTACAACCGGTCGCCCCCCCCGACCCCCATCCGGTGCAGGGAGTGGTGTTCACATTGGCTGCGATCTGATTGACAAGCACTTGCCGCGCTATATTCAGGCCCGAATCTGCGGCATAAAACGATCCGCGATAATTCCCGTAGTACCCGTTGATCATCATGTCTGAGTTCACGGAGTACGCCATCATCACTCCGAGGGCACTCATCATAGTCAGCAGGAGCAGGACAATGATCAGGGCGGCGCCACTTTCGTTGCTGGACTGGGCAGCAATGTGTGTCTGCCGGTAAGCCTTTCTCGTTGCGCGGCGATACCGATTCGCTTTGCTCATGGTGAAGCCACCTCAGTCGTTCATGCTCATATTGCGTGGATTAATGACCACCGCCATTCCCTGTACCTGGTAAGGCCCGTTGTCGAAGTTGTTGCGAAAAGGCAAGTTAGGGTTTGGAGCGGTGCGCCCGATCAAGGAAATTCGCAACGAACGAACCAGGGTAAAGTTATAAGGATCCGTATAGGTCGAGGCGGCGTAATAGTAATTTGCGCTCTCCGTATCGGTGTTTCCATTCCAGATGGTTGCCCCGATCTTAAAACCAATCACCTGCTCCATCACCGTGCTGGTAACGCCATTCTGGGTGCGTGTCAGGATGGGATCGGCGCTATTGGAAGAATTGACCTGGTAGCTAATGGGCGCAAGTTTCAGAATCCAGTCACCCCCACAAAACTGCACTCCCAGCTTACCCCCCACCGTACAGGAGGATTGATTGCCATCACACGCGGTAATGTCGAGCGGATCATTGGCGAGACTGTTAGTTCCGTTGGTATTTGTGGCGTTAAAGGTGAATTTCACGGCGTTTCCGGACACTGCCGGCGCTTGGGTCAGGACGGCCGTGGTGTACTGCAGGCCCGTGCTGGTAAGGAAAAGCACTTGATCGCCTTGACTGAATAGGCCGGCCGTTTGCGCTAGTGTCATGGGGGCTGGGCCAGCCTGGGAATATGCGTATCCGTTATAAGTTTGCGAACAATTTGCCGTTTCGCTGGTGCCGCCGCTGCTGTCCGTGGTGTGAACTGGGGGATAGCTGTTCGGATTGGCTGCGGTAATGACGTTGAGTTGGTCGAAGCAAGAAGCGGTATAGGCGGAGCCGTTATAACAGGACGAGCCAGTAGGCACCACGTTGTTGACGATGCTTACGCCTACCGGCCAACTGGGAATATTCGCACCCTGAAAATACCCGCTGCCGGCGTTGGCCACATCCATCTGTAATTGCGCTGCCGCGTTGCGCAATGCCAGATTCAGTCCCGCCTGGCCCTGCACCTGTTGGCTCGACGCTTGTTGGGTATTGAAAAGGTTGAATCCGATTCCCCCGATGATGAGAAAGATGGCCACGGAAACGAGGAGCTCCAACATCGAGAAACCGGCGGGCAACGAATTGTTGCATGACACTACTGCACGTCTCACCATCTTTTTCATGGCCGCACCAGACTCATTTGAAAGGTTACTGTGGGTCCCGTCGTTGCCGCTGTCTCTTTTAGCGTGACCAGAACGGTGATACGGCGCACACCGGTTACGGGCGTGTTGGCCTCGATGATCCACCGCCGATGAAAAGTCGTATTAGTCGGCGCCGTGCTTGAAGTGCTGGTCGTGATGTTGCCGTCCGGCGAATGATACGTGGTGTTGTATATAATGTTGCCGCCGCTCAGGCTGGACAGCGTCTCCGCAAAGCAGCCTGCCGTAGGGTTTGGACAATCACTACTGCTATTGCTCAGACCGATACTGACGTCGTCGTAGTAAGCGATGGGGGCAGAGGCTCCGGCAGCACACGTAGTAGTCTGCAACACGTCCGTAGTCAAACTGCCCACCGACGTTTGTCCGTTCGGCACGCAGATCTGTGGTGCTTCAGGCTGAGCAGGCTGCGCGATAAAACCATACCAGTGGTTCAGATCTTCCAATTTCTCGGAAGCCAATACCGCCGCCAAGCTCATATACTTCGAGCGATTACCCGTACCCATCAGCGTTCCGGCCATGGAGGCCAGAGCAACCATCCCAATTACCAGGATAGCAGCGGCAATCAGGACCTCAAGGACCGTGAAGCCGCGATGGCGATATTTCCTATTGGGTCGCGACGCTAACATTGCCGACACCCGAAATTGTTATGGTGCTCGTGTGCGCCCCGGCCGACAAAGCAAAGCTTAGTGAACCTGTGGTCGCCGTTACGCTGCCGTTGGGGTTTAGCTGTAACGTGGTAGACGGGCTCAGACTTACGTCGCCGGAGCCGGACCATGAGATCGTCCCTCCAACATTGGTAAAAGTAGAGGCACACGTTGGAGGCGACCCCGATGGGACTTCAGTTGCAATTTGGTATGACGTTGAGTTCTGGGTGAAGGCAATCGTGTACGCGCAACCGACCATGATTGCTTGGTAGCGGGTACTCTGAATCGCGCCCGTGACTGCCGTCGCCGCCGCATTCAGATGGTAACTCTTAAGAACGCCTTGGGTTATAGGCACCGATCCCGCCAGGACTATTACGATGACGCTCAACGTCACGAGCAGCTCGATGACGCTGAAACCACACGGGTTCCCCTTGCGCGCAAGCCGGCCTCGACCGTGCGGGAGAGAACCAAGACGCATAGCAACTCTCTCCTAAAGGCCTTAATTGTCAATCACCCCCAAGGGTGGCAAAAGAGTACGAAAGTCATGGCCCTTGGGAGCAACAAGCTGCAAGCCACAAGCCAAAGGTGGATTTGGCAATTTGGTAATTTGGTAATTGAAAAAGCTGATTGCGAAAGTATTGCGACGATCACGACCAGTTCGCCCAATTACCAAATTACGAAATTACTCAATTACCAAATCTCCCTAATTACCCAATTACCAAATTTTCCCGTGACTTAAGTCATTCCCGCTGCCTGCCTGGCCGCCTAGATTTGAAGACATAGAGGCGGCGGGTGCTAGACTTGGCCGCCAATTTTGGGGGTGAGGTTCTTACATGAAAACCATCGCACAGCAGACCGTTCGGGAACTGGTTTTGGAAAAACCTGAGGCTACGCGCGTTTTGGAACAGCTTGGGATCGATTATTGTTGCGGCGGTAACAAGCCGCTGGAGGAGGCCTGCGCCGCCGCCCACCTGCCGGTCGAAGAAGTTCTGGCCCGGCTGGAAGCCCAAGCCGGCACTCCGGGACCAGCGGCGGAGAAGGATTGGCAAACCGCATCGCTTACCTCGCTGGTGGAGCACATTAACGGCACCCACCATGTCTTCGTGCGCCAGGAACTGCCGCGGATCGCGGCGCTGCTGGAGAAGGTCTGCGGGGTGCACGGCGCCAATCATCCGGAACTGTTGCGGGTCCGCGAAATTTTCGGCGCGCTGGGGGAAGAGCTGGGCACGCACATGATGAAAGAGGAGCGCATCCTGTTTCCTTATATTGCCGGGCTCGAGCAACAACGGTCGCAGGGCGGCGCCGCGCTGGCCTCATGTTTCGGCTCGGTGCAGAATCCGATTCGCATGATGATGTTCGAACACGACAATGCCGGCCACGCCCTGCGCGAACTGCGCCAGGCGACCAGCGATTATGCGATTCCGGGCGAGGCCTGCATCAGCTATCAGACGCTGTATCGGGCCTTGCAGGGCTTTGAGGCCGATTTGCATCAGCACATCCATTTGGAAAATAACATCCTGTTTCCGCGCACGCTGGCCTTGGAAAAATTTTGATTGGTGAATTTTGAATTTTGATTTGCGGACGTTCCCGCTGGCCGTGCGTTTTCAACCCCTGGCACAGAGCCGCAGAGACGCAGAGCCGAACGGGGGAATGATTTCTGGTCCGGGTTCTCTCTGCGGCTCAGAGTCTCTGCGCTGGATGTTAAATCAAAATTCAAAATTCGCAAATCGAAATTAGAAGGTTTTGTCCTTCAGGTGTGGGGTGTAGGTCTTATCGGATTCCTGGATGTGTTCGATCAGCCACGATTTCAGGAACATCAGGGTGTCGTCGGAAATGGCGGCCCGTCCGGCGCTGACATCGGCGGCATACTTCATCACTTCCGAGCGCAGCTTCTGATGCTCGGTTCTGTGCTCTTCCTGGCCCGGCACACGGAATCGGGCCATCGCCAGCTCTTCGGCAAAGAAGTGGCTGTGGGTGTGAGCCAAGAGGTAATTCAGAAGGCCGGCTACCGTCTCATTGCCCTTGCCGGCGGTCACGGCAGCATGTAATTTGTTGACCCGCGATATGATTTCTTTATGTTGGGTGTCAAACTTCTCGATGCCAACGCTGTACTCGTCTGACCATTCGATCAGCGCCATAGTTTCCCTCGGCCTTGGTGAAAGGCGTTAATTTATATATCGGCAGTTCGAATCCCGGCTTGAGGGAAATTTACGAAGGCCGGGTGTGGTGCGTGGCTCCGCCCAGATACACGCTCTGGACCTGCGGATCGGCCAGCAGTTGCGCCGCCGAGTTTTCGAACACGATCTTGCCCAGGTCGAGCACATATCCCCGGTGCGCCAATTTCAAAGCGGCACGGGCATTCTGCTCCACCAGCACCACGGTGACGCCGGAGGCATTGATTTCCTTGATGGTGGTAAAAATCGCGCGCACCAGGAGGGGAGCAAGACCGAGACTGGGCTCATCCATGAGCAGCACCCGGGGTTCGCTCATCAGCCCCCGGCCGATGGCCAGCATCTGCTGCTCGCCGCCGCTGAGCGTCCCCGCCAGTTGCTGCCGTCTCTCGGCCAGCACGGGAAACAGGGCGTAGATGCGGTCGAGATTTTTCTTGATCAGCCCCGGATCGTTGCGGGTGAAGGCGCCCAGATTGAGATTTTCCTGGGTGGTCAGGGTTCCGAAGATGCGCCGGCCTTCCGGGACCTGCGCCACTCCCGCTTCCACGATCTCATGGGCGGGCATGCTCTCCAGCGCCCGGCCATCGAAGCGGATGCTGCCCCGCGAAGGTTTCACCAGGCCGCTGATGGTGAGCAAGGTGGTCGACTTGCCGGCCCCATTGGCTCCCACGATGGTGACGATCTCGCCCTCGTTCACCTCGAGGTTAATGCCGTGCAGCACCTCGATATTGCCATAGCGCACGTGAAGATCGGTCACTTGCAGGAGCATTTCAGTCCTCTTGCTCGGCGCCCAGATACGCCCGGATGACTTCCGGGTCGTTCTTGATCGCGTCCGCCGTCCCCTCGGCGATTTTGGAGCCGTATTCGAGCACGACAATTTTCTCGCACACGCGCATGACCAGGCTCATATCGTGCTCGATCAACAGCACCGTGACCCCTCGTTGCCGCATTTTGCGGATCAGATCGATCAGGCTGGTGGTCTCCTGTTCGTTCATCCCCCCCGCCGGCTCGTCCAGAATCACCAGCTGGGGCTGGGTGGCCAGAGCCCGAGCGACTTCCAGCAGCCGTTGATTGCCGTACGACAGGTTCTTCGCCAGATTGGCCGCTTCCGCCCGCAGGCGGACGAATTCCAGCGCCTGCAGCGCTGTCGCCAGCGCGGCTCTTTCTTCCCGGCGCTCGCGCGGCAGGCGGAGCATGGCGCCGAAAACCCCGGACTTCATGCGGCAATGCCGTCCCGCCAGCGTGTTTTCCAATACGGAAAGGTTCTGGAAAAGACGAATGGTCTGAAAAGTTCTCGCTATGCCCGCCGCGACGATCTGGTGCGTCAACAGGCCGGCCATCGACTTCTCCTGGAACCGGATCTCGCCCTCATCCGGCCGGTAAATGCCGGTAATCAGATTGAATACGGTAGTCTTGCCGGCGCCATTCGGTCCGATCAAGCCCACGATGGATCCCGCATCCACGTCAAACGATACTTTGTTGACGGCCACGAGTCCGCCGAAACGCTTGGTCAGCGATTGGATACTGAGAAGGCTCATGCGAGCTGCTTCCCCCAGGGGAATCTAGTCATTGGTAATTGGGTAATTTGGTAATTGGGGAATCGACCGAAGCAATCGGTCATCCGGGGAACTTGGTAACCGGGGAATAGCCGGGCTTCAATTACCAAATTACCAAATTGCCAAATTACCAAATCGCCTTATTAAATTACCAAATTCCGGCCGCTATAGCATGACGAATATCTTTCCAAAGCCCAAGATGTCAGCTAGACTTCAAAGGCTTATAAATCCAATTCTTCCACGTGGGCCCGAGGCCGTAATGAGCACCTCCACAACTCCGAATGTGACGCCCACGGCGTCGTCATGGCATTTGTACCGCCTGATCCTTGCGGCGTCTCTGGGCAATGCCCTCGAATGGTTCGACATCCTTGTCTACGGCTATTTTGCCGTCACCATATCGAAGCTCTTTTTCCCGGTCGCCAATGAAACCGTTTCCCTGCTGCTGGCACTGGGAACGTTTGGCGCCTCCTACCTGGTGCGGCCGCTGGGAGCGGTCGTCCTGGGAAGCTATGCGGATCGCGCCGGACGCAAGGCGTCGCTGGTAGTCTCTATTCTGTTGATGCTGGTGGGCACATTTCTGACCGCCATCATGCCCACGTACGCGTCGATCGGCATCCTGGCGCCGATCTTTATCTTGCTGGCACGTCTCATGCAAGGCTTTTCCGTAGGCGGGGAGTTCGGCAGTTCCACCGCTTTTCTGGTGGAACACGGTCCGGAGCGGAAAGGCTACCTGGCCAGTTTCCAATGGGCCGGGCAGGGCTTGGCCGCCTTGTTGGCGTCGGCCTTCGGGGTTGCGCTCACTACGTTGCTGACACCCCAGCAGTTGCAGGCCTGGGGCTGGCGAGTTCCCTACTTCTTCGGCTTGCTGATCGGCCCCATCGGGTTTTACATCCGGCGGCACGTAGCGGAAACCCCGGAATTCCTTCGTACCAAGAAGACGCGCACTCCTGTCCGCGACCTCTTCGTGCAGCAATGGGACCGGGTCCTGCTGGCCATCGGCGCGGTCATCGTTTCCACCAGCTCCAACTACCTGATCCTCTACATGCCCACGTACGCCATCAAGCAGTTACATTTGCCGCAATCGACCGGATTCACGGCGACATTGGTGGGTGGCGTGATCCTGACGTTCGGCGCTCCGGTGATTGGCAGTTGGTCCGACAAGATCGGGCGCAGCCGGATTCTGATGGCGACCGCGGTGCTGTTCCTGGTAACGGTGTATCCGGTGTTTGCCGGGTTAACCACGCATCCCACCATGGCTACCATCATCCTGGCGGTGGCCTGGATGAGCATCCTGAAAACCGGCTACAGCGGCGCGCTGCCGGCCTTCATGGCGGAGACGTTCCCGGCCCAGACGCGGGTGACCGGCCTGTCGATCAGCTACAACATCGGCGTACCCATCTTCGGCGGCTTCGCGCCCTTCTACATCACCTGGCTGATCTATTTGACAGGAAGCAACATGGCGCCCAGTTTCTACATGATGTTCACCGCCATACTCGGCATCGGCGCCCTGCTGCTGGCGCGCGCCCGGCTCCGCATCCCGTGAGTCTCGGCCAGAACACCCACCACAGAGACACCGAGACACAGAGAAAAGCGCCATTGTCATCCCGACCCTGAGCGAAAACGAAGGGGGGATCTGCAGTTCGGCCCCTTTGCAAGCCGGAAACTACAGATCCCTCACTACGTTCGGGATGACAAAGCAGTGGAGGTGACAATTGGGGGCGGAAATGCCAAGCGCGTCGGATGATAAACCCGGCCGTATTGGCTCCGTTGGTGATTGTCCTTCTCTGTGTTTCTGTGTCTCTGTGGTGGGTGCTGGCGGTATTTTCATCTCCTATTCACATTTATTCACACTGTATTCATATTTTCCTTTCACCTTGGAAAAGGGGAGTTTCTCCCGCAAGTACGTTGGACTACTTTCAACCGGCGAGGTCATCTGCACATGTCTCTGCGACGCATAGCCTTAGCTTTATCGCTTTCTCTTGGTCTGCTCCTCACGGCGATGGATGTCACGGCTGCCGATAAGCCGCAACCTGCAAAGAAGAACCAGAGGAACGCGATCATCTTTATTGCCGACGGGCTGCGGTTCGGATCCGTCAACTCCACCGATGCGCCCACCATGCTGGCTATGCGGGAGCGCGGGGTAGTTTTTGTCAATAGCCACAGCCTCTATCCCGCCTTCACCATGCCCAACGCGTCGGCTATCGCCACCGGCCATTACCTCGGCGATACGGGCACCTTTGGCAACACCCTGTATTCCGGCTATCCGATCTTCAATACGGGCAACTTCAAGAAAACACAGGGGACGGTTACGCCGTTCATTGAAGACGACCAGATTCTTGCCGATCTAGACTCGCACTACCGTGGCAATTATCTGAACGAAGAGACCCTGCTCGCCATCGCCCGGCAAAATGGATACGCAACCGCCGCGGTCGGTAAGCTTGGCCCCACCGCCCTTCAAGACGTCGCACAACTCAATCCGGTGGAGCAACAGTTTTCCGTACCGCAAACGGTCATCATCGACGACCGTACCGGCTCACCCACCGGCGTTCCTCTCCCCGCGGACATCGTAGCGGCCCTGAAAGCGGCCAACATGTCGACCACGGCTACGGCCCGCAACCAGCCTGCGGGCGACAACGTTACGCCCGGCACGCGGAACGCCAACGTCGGCCAGCAGCAATACTTCGTAGATGCCGTTACCAAAGCGATCCTGCCGGTGTTCGTCAAGAGCGGAAAACCCTTTGTCCTGGTTTACTGGTCGCGCGATCCCGACGGCAGCCAGCACAACCAGGGCGACAGCCTGAATACCCTGACGCCCGGCATCAACGGTCCGACCTCCCGCGCGGCGGTAAAGAATGCCGACGACAATCTCGCGCAAATCCTGGCTTTCATCAACAGCGATCCCAAGCTTGCGGCCAACACCGACGTTTTCCTCACCTCCGACCATGGTTTCGCCACCATCAGCAAACACGAGATCGACGCCAGTGGGCAACATTTCACCGCCAGCTATGCAGCGCAATTCACCTATAAAAATTCGGCCGGCGCTCCAGAGGTTAATCCCGGATTTTTGCCGCCCGGTTTTCTGGCCATCGATTTGGCGCACGGCCTGAATCTGCCCTTGTTCGATCCGGATAAGGAAATTCAAGACAGCGCCGGAAAAAAGACTTACCAGCCCGTGGATCCGAAAATAGCGCAGCCAACCGCCGCGGTAAGCCAACGCCCCAGTTCAGGGGACGGTCTGCTGGGAGGCAGCGGCCGCGTATCGGAGGCCACGGATGCGCAGGTGATAGTAGCGGCTAATGGCGGTTCGGATCTGATTTACGTGCCCGGGCATAAACCCGAACGGGTGCAGCAGATCGTGCGCATCCTCGGCCAGCAAGATTACGTTGCCGGCATCTTTATCGAGGATAGCTACGGACAAATTCCCGGCGCCCTGCCTTTCAGCGCTATCCGTTTGCTAGGAGCGGCCCAGTTGCCCCGGCCGACGGTGGTAGTGAATTTCAAGACGTTTTATCTTAAACCGGGCGATCTCCAGAGCGCCGTCCAGATAGCCGACACGACCCTGCAGGAGGGCCAGGGCATGCACGGCACTCTCAGCCGCGACAACACCTTCAACAACATGGCCGCCGTGGGTCCGGATTTTAAGAGCCGGTTCATCGATCATGCTCCCGTAAGCAACGCGGATATCGTTCGCACTATCGCCCATGTGCTCGGCCTGGACCTGCCGGAAAAGGGTAAGCTGACTGGCCGCGTGCTGACGGAGGCTTTCGCCGGCGGGCCCGGCAAGGTCTACTCCAAGAGCGAGCAGATCGCTTCCGAACCGGACGCTAACGGCAACCGCACCGTTCTCCTCTATCAGCAAATCGGGGAAAGGCGGTACTTTGATGAAGCGTGTTTCACCGGGGCGGGAACCAGCACGCCGAATCCTTGCCGGTAAGTACCAAAACTTACGGCGCCCCGGTCTCACTGCGCCCAACCACCCCAACGAGCCAACCTCGGGCTCGTTGGGGCCCCGGTCGAAGGTGCGATGAGGATGGGCCACCTGGCAGATAACATCGAATTGTGGGTTTTTTCCCCCGGAATTCTGCGGTTCTGCGTTAGGTTTTGGTTTTAAAGAAGCAGCTCTCGGCTGTCGGCCAGAGAAGACCCAACACAGAGCCGCAGAGTCAGAACTAATCCCGATTTCTGCTTTCTCTGCGGCTCTGCGTCTCTGCGCTGGGTTTGGTTTACCGGTCGAATGCCGCCTGTAGATTCTTCTGTAGTTTTCCCACCCCCCTGAGCAGCAATGCGAGAGCGCCGCGAAAGTCATTAATGGTTATGTAGTTGATTACGCGGGGAATGACACCAGATGGGAGAGAACTGGATTACAAAATTTTGCGGCTCTTGACGATTCTTTGCAATCGAACCCGTCGGACTGGGTTTATGCATAGGGAGTAGAGAATGCAGGAACCAGATATGCTGATTGCCGATTCCCTTTTGCCGAAAGTTCCCCGTGCGGTTCGCTTCCTGCCCATCCCGGTTATGGCGGCAATCGGATTGACCCTGGGTTGGGTGCTGCGCTTTTGCCGTTCCTCCGTTCTGGTGTATTTCGCCAACGCGGTAGTTGTCTTCGGCTTGAATTATGGCTTGGCCGCCCTGGCCACGGTTGCGATGCGCCAGTTCATCCACGCGCTCCGCACCGTCCGCATGAGTGAAACGTCATGACGGCAGATGCTCTCTACAAGCTAGTGCTGGGGATGATGCTCTTCTGCGTTATTCTCTGGACATTGGTATTGGGAATCGGCTTCCTCTTGAGCCTGAGGGATGACCTGGCCCTTCCCGATGAATATGCATCCAGGCCGGAAAACCATTCACCAGTCCGGTAAAGAAAGCCGCGGCGGAAATCACAAAAAGCAATCAGCCAAATCCACACGGATTTTAGCTGAGTGCTGAGTGCTCAGAAAGCGACGGCTTCATCGACGACTGCTCTTGATTTGCTCCCAATTCCCGGGCAAGCGTATCTCTTTACTGACCGCCTTGGTCGCGCCCAGCCACCCTGGGATGATCATGCTCTTTTCTCCGGGACCCCCGGCAACCAGAACAAGAAACTGATCTATTTGAAGCTGCGCTTGCGTCTTGGAATTCTCGCCACTCACATTCCCGAGTTGCAGCTCCTGGCCCGATTTCGAAGGCGACGCAGGGTTGTTCGCAAAGCTTAAGATCCCTTCGCGGATGGTCTGCTTAGTCCAGCCCTCCCGCGCTAGCTGTGCTGCGGTGTCCTTGGCAATCACCAGCAGTACCGTTGGCCAGTGTGATCTCTGCGCAGCCAGGCCGGCCATGTGGTCGGCCACCAGCTTCAGAAAGCCCTCGGAAGTCCGGCCACTGCCGATCACCCCGCGCAAGCCTTCCGCCCCCATCACGGTAACCGCGCTCGCATTCTTGGGCACGCCAACATCCAGATTCAGCGAGGTCCACGGATTCGCGCTGGCATTTTCGGCGATCACCCATCCATATTCCGCCGGACTGCCCAGGCTCGACATATCCGTGATTCCCGGCCAGCTTCCGCCAATGTCGTTGATGATGAGCTGAATGGCCCGGCCGATGGTGGAATTGGCTTGCCGTCCTCGGCCCATGGTGTTGGTTTCCGCATTGAAATCGATATCCTTAATAATGGGACCGGTCAGGATAAGCAGCGTCGTATCGGGACTGGTAGTGGTGGCATATCCCCTGAGATCGACATCCGGATCCGCCAGGGCGGTCACGGCTGCTATCAGCACGGGCATGTATTCGGGCTTACAACCGGCCATAACCGCATTGACAGCGATCTTTTCTATAGTCGCTTGGCCGTTCATCGGATCCAGTTCGGCAACCACGAACTTCGGATCCAGATCCGTCCCGCGCAACATGGCCTTGACCCTGTCCGGAGTCGGAAGCACGACCGGAAGTCCATCCGTCCACCCTCGCGCATAGAAGAGCGCATTGATTTCCGCAAACGCGTCGGTCTTGACCTTGATCTTTTCTATCCGGACTTCGGGGAAGTCACCGGCGAGTTGAGGCCCGCGCCGTTTCGTCTCCTTCATACTCTTAGCCAGAAGCTTGTCTACGTAGATCCCATCGTCTCTGACCCCGGCCGGATTGTAGACTTCCACATAGGTAGGCTGTTCTGCTGCGCAGAACGCAAGGTTTATCCCAGAGTAGAGAAGGCATCCAGCCAGCACGGCAGACACCGCATATTTCATAGTCCCCTCAATCCAGAAACGCCCAGCGCAGAGCCGCAAAGACGCGGAGGCGATTCGGGATCCTTGGATTTAGGAACCATTGTGCCCGTAGCTTAGTCGGTTCTTTCAAATTCTAAATCCCTCTCTGCGTCTCTGCGTCTCGGCGCTGGGTGTTTGCGCGGTTTTGACCTTCGGAATGCAGCTTGCGAATCGGCAACACAGTACCGTGCGGTGGTGGGAAAGAGCAAGATAAGGGTGATAATTAACTTGACTAACCAACCATTTTGTTCTACCCTGCCTCTTAGTTGAGCGAGAGGCAGCACGCCATGAATGGAATCAGAACTCTCCAACAAGCGATTCAGCACTTTAGCGACGAGCAGATTTGCATAGACGCCGTGGCGCAGTTGCGCTGGCCCGATGGCAAGCCAACCTGTCCAGCCTGCGGCAAGCAAGATCACTATTACCTTGCCAAGCAGAAACGCTGGAAGTGCAAAGAGTGCTGGAAACAGTTCTCCGTCAAGGTCGGCACCGTGATGGAAGATTCCCCAATCCCGCTGAGCAAATGGCTGCTGGCGATGTGGATGCTTGCCAATTGCAAGAATGGCGTGAGCAGCTACGAGATTCACCGCGCCATCGGAGTTTCGCAGAAGTCGGCATGGTTTATGCTGCAACGGATTCGGCTTGCCATGTGTCTGGACGCACCCCGCAAGGTTGGCGGCAGCGGCTCTACTGTGGAAGCCGATGAAACCGTGATCGGCGGCAAGCTCAAAAACATGCATCGCAGTCGTGTAAATAAGATGGGCATGGCGGGAGCGGGAGCGTATCTGCGGAATAAGACTATCGTGATGGGCGTTAAGGATCGGGAAGCTAGTGAAGTCCGCGCAACCGTAATTCCGCACGCACGGCGGGAAAATATGGTTGCGATGGTTCAGGAGCACGTCGAGCCTGAAACCGTGATGTACACCGATGCTCACATTGGTTACGACAACCTGAAAGACTTCTTCCCGCATGAAGTGATTAACCACGTGGAAGCGTATGTCAAAGGCAAGGTCCACACTAACGGGATTGAGAATTTTTGGAGCTTACTGAAACGTGGATTAGGCGGAACTTACATTGCCGTTGAACCGTTCCATTTACAGCGGTACGTGGATGAACAGGTGTTCCGCTACAATCACCGGAAACATGGGAACGAGAAAATGAATGATGGCGACCGCTTCCGCTTACTGCTTTCACAGATCGCAGGAAAGCGGCTCACTTGGAACGAAGTAACCGGCAAGGCGGGAGAAACGATTAACTAATCCGTATCGGTTGAAGCGCGGGAAACGGAAGCGCGCTTAGGCTTCCGCGTCTTCGCTGCTTAGAGCAAGAGAAAAGCCCGGATTCGCGGTCCGGGCAATTCTGGTCTGCGGCTGACACTTCAGATCATGCCATAGGAGTGTGTGCCGTGCAAGAGAGTATGCATGAAAATCGATTTAGGCGATTGGTGGCCGTTCGCCCGCACGGTATGGGGTTGGACAGTTGCTTCAATCGGCGGTCTTGCTGCTCTTTACTACGCACCGCGAAAAATGTTTGAGACATTCGACTGGTACATGGACCGATTTGTGGATTACAAGGTAGCTGATTACCTTAAGTCCGAAGTTGAGATTTCTCACAAGGTGTACGAAGAACACTACCGACGACAAACCGCCAAACCACATTCGATCAAGGAAATTGCAGACGCGACACGCTATTCAGAAAAACGTGTCCAACGTTGCCTTCGCAGACTTGAGAAGAAAAAGTCCGTAGCAAGAGACGATAAAGGGCACTGGAGAGCGGAGGTTCCTTGGCAGGTTCAACTATGATCGCCGCGAATCAGAAGCTGAGCCCTTAGGCTTTGGGCCGCGTTTCGGCTTGTTGGCGCGTGAGGCGTTATCTTCGGCAATTCTTCGCGTCATTTCTGTTTTGGACGCTTTCAGCACGCGCCCCAACACGTTCTCAAAAGCCGCATATTCAGGTGTTTTGGGAACTGGTTTCATGGGAGTATCATATCCCATCCGATAAATCACTGTCTGGAAATATGGCAGACTCACCCAATCTCTTCGCTGATGCCAAGCTGAAAATCGAACGGGCCAATAAGCATATCAACGACATCGAAGCACGCATCCTCGTGCTTCATAAAAGTGATACCGCTAGGGTAGAGATTCACCCTAAATTCGGAACAGAAAGACTTATACATGAGTTCACAGACACGACCTACCTGACTGATCTTGCCCTTATGGTGGGAGACGCTATTCACAACCTTAATTGCGCTTTGGACTATACCTGGTTCCAAACGGTCAAGCGGGTGCTTCCTGTTTTTCTTCAAGATCACAGAGTCAAAGGCCGCATTAAATTTCCTGTGCGCGAGACCGTCGAAGAACTTAAAAGTTGGCTCACTCAGCCCCCCAAAGACCACCCCGAGCAGCCTACAATCTACAGCCTTTGCCCCAAACTCTCTAATCTCCTCCTCGACCAAATACGCCCTTACAGCGGAGGGCATTATGCCATTTGGCCCATACACGTTTTGGGCAACACCGACAAACATCGGCTCCTTATCCCCGTTTTGTCTAGTGGCGACATTCACGGCATTGTAGTGGTAGATGAGAATGGCGAGTCGTGGCCCGGTTACGCAATCTCGCAGATTCAAGAGCCCCCGTATGTTGTTGACCTTAGGGCAGGGCTTCACTTCAAAGAGAAAGGAAAGCTCACCGCTTGGATATTTGTCAACAATGGGAAGCTGACGCACCCTGTCCGCATACATCCAGAGCTTGCTGGTTATTCGAAAATGATTCTCATGATCGTGAAGCTCTTTGAGGAGTTTACGGAAGCGCGGGGAATCGGAGGTAAACATGGCGACCGTCCTGGGCTAGGTTAGCCATGTCAATTATTACCAAGATAAGTTATTGGATCTCACGCCTTTACCCGTGGGGTGTGATTGAGGTCACCGTCGCCGGGCGGGCGCTCCGATAGACTATTGGTCTCCCAAAGTAGTGCTGACAAAGTGCCCCCAGAAGTATTTCCCCAGGTAGTCTGTCCCCGGGAGACATCGGGAATTGAGGGGGCCCAACGAGTAAAAGGAGAGGACTGCCCCGAATGCGACGGATAGCTTCAGTTGTTTTCGTCCTCATTATCTTTACCCTGCTTTCGGTGGCTTCGTTCGCCAAGGAAGCCAGCCAGGAATTCGATCTGATCAATCCGGAAAGCGCGGTAAAGATTGAACCTATGGCAGTGAATGCTCACCCGGCTTCGCTGGAGGGCAAGACGGTGGTGTTGCGCGCCAATGGCAAACACAACGCCGACAACGCCTTGAACCGGGTCGGAGAGCTGCTGCAGAAGAACGTTAAAGATATCAAGATCATTAAATTATGGGAGCTCAATCCGGAGACCAACGAGATCAGCCAAGGACCGGAACGGAGCCAGCAGATTGCGCAGACGATTGCGAGGCTGAAGCCAGCTCTGGTGATCGGTTCCTCCGCCGATTGAGGGAGCTGCACATCATGGCTGGTAGTTGACCAGCTCAACGTAGAAAGACTAGGGATTCCGACGGTTACTTTCACCACTACCGAATTTGCCGGCCTGGCTAAGGGCACAGCGCTCAGCCAAGGCGTACCCGACATGTCCTTTGTTGTCTACCCTCATCCTATGGGAATGATTCCCCTGCAGGAGATCAGAGCCCATGTCGACCAGCTGTTTCCGGAAATCATGAAAGCGGCAACCCAGTGGAAGCCCACGGCTAAGCTGGCTGCCCTGAAAGCTCCCTATCCGGCAGAACGTTTCAAATTTACCGGCACGGCCAACGATGTCTCCAAGCTCTTCATCGACCGAGGATGGTCGATGGGGTTGCCCATCATCCCGCCCACTCCGGAGCGTGTTGCCGAAATGCTCAAAGGCACCAGCCGCAAACCCGATGAGGTAATCGGAATAGTGCCTCCGCGCATGGGTGTACTGACGGTGGAAATGGCGGCCGTCCATTGCGCCATGGCCGGTTGCAAACCGGAGTATATGCCGGTCGTGATCTCAACCATGGATGCGCTTCTGGTCCCTGAGGTAAACCTGCGCGGCGCCTTTACTACCACAGGGACAACTGCGGCGCTCATTATTGTGAACGGTCCTATCGTCAAGGAAATAGGGCTGGCCTACGGGCAGGGATCTGCGGGCAAGGGACACCATGCCAATGCGGCCATCGGTTATGCGGTAAATTCCATTATTTATGCCATCGGCGGGTCTAAGCCGCCTTCCGTCGATAAGGGCACGCTCGCCGCGCCCTCGGATTTCACCGGCTGGATTTTCGGTGAAAACGAAGATGCGCTGCCTAAGGGGTGGAGCCCTCTGCACGTGGACCGGGGCTTCAAGAAGACCGATAGCGTCGTAACGGTCCTGGGAATCTACCCCCCGATAGAGAACATTGATCACTGGTCGAGCAATCCGACGGAGCAGTTGAACTGGTGGGCGCACATGATCTCTCCGCTGCAGAACGTAAATGGGCCCTGCAGCACAGTTGCGCACAACCAGCCACTCTTCATCGGGCTTGGCCCGGAGCACGCCCAGTCACTGGCGGCTGCGGGTTGGACAAAAGCGATGTTCACCAAGGCGTTGTGGGAGCAGACTCGTGTTCCTCTTTCCGCTTGGCCGAAATCCTGTGACCGGGCCGCCCTGGAAAAGCAGCTCGGTAAAAAGCTGACGGAAGAGAGCATGATCCCGATCACCCAAACTCCCGACCTGATCCAGGTGGTTATCGCCGGGGGCGCGGGAAAACATTCCCACTATTTCGGAGCGTTCCCGGGTTGCCGCCCGGCGAGCAAGCTGATTACGCAGTAGCCGCAACATGGGGCGATCCGGCGATCCGGCGATCCGGCGATCCGGCGATCGGGTGATCGGGTGATCGGGTGATCTGAGAAACAACTCGGATTACAGGTCACCCGATCACCAAGTTTGTGAGATTGCTTAATTTGTCAATTTTTCAAACGTACTAAGGAGATGGAACCGTGGGGTCACGTCGAAAGCTTTTAGTTACCCTGTTCGCCGGGCTAATGCTGTTCGCTTGCGCCATCGCCGCCTACGCAGCGCACGATGAGGTTCCGCGCATCACGATTGCGGAAACTAAGAAGTTGATGGATAGCAAGGCAGACATAGTAATCCTCGATACGCAAATCAAGAGTCTGTATGACAAGGGCCACATCAAGGGCGCCATCAACTTCCCCTGGAAGCAGGAAATTTCCGCTGAAGATGTGCGGAATTTGCCCAAAGATAAACTGATCATCACCTATTGCGACTGTGGTCCGGGTGAATCGGACAGCTCCGATGTAGCCGCACAACTGAACGGCCTGGGTTTCGTGGATGTCAAGGTCTTGGCGGATCCCGCCATCCGGGGTTGGATCAAAGCAGGCTATCCGATCGAGAAGTGAAGGCCATCGCTCGGGCGAATAACGTAGCCGGTGCGAACTGCCTTTGCCTGGGGCTTAGATGTTCAAGGTGGCAGAGGCCAAAGACAGAGTCGAAAGTCCATGATTAACCGAAGTGCTTTGCTTATTTTTTCGCTTCTATGCATCACCGGCCTTTCCTGGCAGAGGTCGGCGGCGCAAGACCGCGGGGATTATGCCGGCTCGCAAAGTTGTGCCGCTTGCCATGAAGCGCAGGTACAAGGCTGGAGCACGACCCCGCATGCCAAGGCCTTTGAAAGCCTGCGGAAATCGTCCCAGCAGAACCTTCCCGGGTGCGTGAAATGCCATGTGACCGGCTATGAACAAAAGGGAGGGTTCATAGACCACGACCTCACGCCGGAAATGGCGGGCGTGCAATGCGAGGAGTGCCATGGTCCGGGCAGATACCACGTGGATTCGGGAGGCGATAAGGCAAGTATCAGGCGCGCGGCTGGTCCGGACCTCTGCCTGAGGTGCCATACTCCCGGCCAGGACAAAAACTTCAGCTATCAGAAGAAAGTGCTGCTGGTACACGAGAAGGATACGGCAGGCAAGCCGGTCTTGATAGCGGCCATCGGCGGAGTGGAGGAACCCAGCCGGGCAACTGCGTTGCTGAAAGTCGAGCCGCTCAGCAAGAACTTCGGCGAAATCAACGAAGGGGTTGACGCTCAGCTGGTCGCTACCCTCACCAACGCCGGACAGTCGGATATCACGATTACGAATGTGCGAACTAATTGAGCGTGCACAGAAAGTATGCTAGTTAAGCATACACTCAAGCCGAGCGAGAGCACGCCGCTGACGATAACCTATAAGACTTTGAATCTTCCCGGACCCTTCCGGAAGAATATCGATATTTCCACTGACATTCCCGGTCAGGAAGAAATCGAGATTACCATCGAGGGAAACGTCAAGGAAGCTCCCGGGGCAAAGATCCAGGTAACGCCAAGAAAGTTGGATGTCGGTCTTCTGCCGGCGGGGCAGCAGAAGAAGCAAACCATTGCAATCGCCAACCCCGGTGCCCTGCCTCTGCACATCCGGAAGATCTCCGGCAAAGAGAGCAAGAAGGTCTATTTCGATGCTGCCTCGCAGGGCGAACTGGTGGTTGACTCTGGCCGCACCGTCCCGCTGGAAATCGCTATCAGTTGGGACAAGGCGGGCCCCTTTACCGAGCTGTTGAACATCGAATCGGATGCCAGAAACGCCACTAAGGGCGGTTTTGTAATCCTCGTCACGGGCACGGTGAAAGAATAAGGCCGCTCTAGCCCAGCGGCCGGTCCTTGGTCTCCGGAAACAGAAAAACCGTTGCCAATAAGCAGACGAACATAAGCCCCGACATGTACATCGGCACCGCCATGTTGCTGCCGCTGGCTCTGATCAGCCAGGTCACGGTGGCCATGGCGGTGCCCCCGAACACCGCCGACGAAACCTGATAAGCCATCGAAAAACCGCTACACCTTACATTCGTCGGAAACAGCTCGCTGATTCCCACCGTGAAGCCGCCAATATACAAGGCAAAAATCAGCGCCAGCACAATGACAATTCCCGCCATCTCCCCGTACGAACTGGTTCGGGCCAGCGCCTTAAACAGCGGATAGCCCAAAAACGTCAGGCCACCGCTGCCGGCGAGCATGAGCGGCTTGCGGCCGAATCGGTCCGCCAGATGCCCCGCTAGCGGTACCCCAGCCATGAAGGCGACCAGCGTCACCACCGTCAGCGAAAAACCCGTGGTCATGCCTAATTTCAGAAAACGGGAAATATACGTGGACATGAAATTCAGCACCAGCCAGTAGGTGACATTGGAGCCGCCCACCAGAAAGAAGACGGTGATCAACTCTTTCTTGTAATTGCGGAAAGCGTCGACCAGCGGCGCCTGGCTGAGCGCATCCGACTCGGTCTTCTGCTGGAATACCGGGGTCTCGTCCACGTTCTTGCGGATGATGTAGCCGGCCAATGCCACCACGATGCCGAAAATAAATGCGATCCGCCATCCCCAGGAGTACAACTGCGGCTGGCTCAACAGCGAACTCAGGGCCGTTCCCCACAACGCCCCCAAGAGCAATCCTGCCGCCGCGCTCACCTGCGACCAGCTGACAATAAAAGCGCGATTCCGCGGAGTCGCATATTCCGCCAGGAAAGACACGCAGCTGCCAAACTCTCCCCCTGCCGCCGTTCCCTGCAGCAGGCGGGCAAAAGTCAGGATGATAGGGGCAGCAACTCCTATGCGCGCGTAACTGGGCAGAAGCCCCATAATCAAGGTGCTTCCTCCCATGAGAATTACGGTAATGGCCAATACGTTCTTTCGCCCAATCCGGTCCGCATAGTGGCCAAACAGGAAACCACCGACCGGACGGGCCACAAATCCCAGGCCAAAAACCAGGAAGGTAATCATCAGCCCGACGATCGGATCCTTGGCGGGAAAGAAGTTGGCGGAAATGACGGAGGCGAAAAAGCCATATAAAGAGTAGTCGAACCATTCCAGCATGTTGCCGGCCACGCCTGCCAGAAGGGCTCCGCGCATGGAGGTGGGTTGTGGGACTTTCGTAGTGGCGGCTGCCTGCATGGGGTTGGCTCCCTTCGTTGGTGGAAGCGGCGGGCTTCACAGGCTGCGGAATAAGTCAGTTTCGGAAGGGCACGACTTTAGTCGTGCCGCCACCCGTTGAAAATAGATTGGGCTTTAGCCCCCGAGGACAAAAATCTCAACGAAACGTAACTCTTCAGCAGCCAGTTCAGCCCGGCGCTTCTGCCCCTTGCAACCTGCTGGAGCAAAAAATCCTTATCCCCAACCTAAACGTCTGTCATTCTGAGTCCCGCGCCCACGACGGCATAGACAGTTGCCACACCGCCAGGGCGCGGGGCGAAGAACCTAATGTATTTCGGCCCTATCTGCCGTGGCCATTTCTGAGCTACCAAGAGATCAGGGCCACACCTTTCAGGTCCTTCTTCAGCCCGGCGGAACTAGCGTCACAATATCACGGGGCTTCAGCCCCGGCCACCGTGGGCGAAGCCGCTCCTCTCCGATCAATTGCCGGCGGACACCGTAGCCTCTCCCGAGACCAGCTTGACCACCTCGTCGGACGTCATCACTCGTCCCAGGATGCGCCTCATGATTTTCAAGGCAGCGTCGTGGAAATCGCGGCCATCCATGCTGTCCATGCAGTCTTCTACCATGATCACGCTGTAGTCCAGGGTGTGGGCCGCAAAGGCGGTGCACAGGCAGCAGCTCGAGGTGTTGATTCCGGTGATGATGACGGTATCGGCGCCCAGGTTCTTCAGCACGAACTCCAGGTCCGTCATATGAAAAGCGTTGTAGCGTTTCTTGTTACTGACCACGATGTCGCCGCTCTGGTACAGGGCGGAAATAATGTCGGTTCCTGGCGATCCCATCATGTTGTGGGTCCGCGCGGCTTTACGGGGCGATTTCGGATCTTCGTCGTTGGCCCGCCAGTGCGGATTGGATAACGCTTCCTGCGCATTCCGGAAACCTGCGACCACATGAATAATCGGGACTTGCCTCTCCCGCAGCCGGTTAAAGAACCTGGCCGTGTTGTCGATAACGACTTTGCAGCGCTCCGCCGGCAAGGGCATGGTAGCCACTTCCGGATCCAAGTGGCCGCGGTGCATGTCCACCGAAATCACCGCGTATTTCTTCATTGACTCCGCTCCTGGAAGGTATGTATCAGGGTAAAGGCGCCTGGTTGTCAATATTATTCGTTTTGTTCATCACCAGCTAGAATTGCAGAATAGACGAAATCTCAATAGGTGCTGGAGAAGCGCATGCCATTCAACTTCGATGAAGAGGTAGACCGAACCGGTACCGGCTCGAAAAAATGGGGCAACCCTCGGTATCTGCCGCCCAACACGATCATTCCTCCCCTGCCGATGTGGGTCGCCGACATGGATTTTCGCGCCCCCCAGGAGGTCGTGGACGCCCTCAAGCGCGCGGTGGAACATGGAATTTTTGGTTACGACGAACCTTTGCCCGGGTTCTATGAAGCCGTGATTGAATGGGAACGGGTGCGCCACCTGTGGAAGGTGCAACCGGAATGGATCGTCCTCACCCCGGGCATTGTCGCCGCCATATATCAGATTATCCAGACGTTCAGCCGCCCGGGTGATAGCGTCCTCATGCAAATGCCGGTCTACCAGCCGTTTCATTTCGGCCCTGCGATTAATGGCCGCCGCGTGATCGGTGTGCCCCTGGAGCCGGATGGCAGCCGGCACTACAGGCTGGATCCGGACCGGTTCCGTAAGGCGATTGCTCCAGACACCAAGCTGTTCATTCTCTGCAATCCGCACAATCCGGTCGGCAAGGTATGGAGCAAGGAAGAATTGCAGATCATGGGCGAGATTTGTATCGAGAATGGGGTCTTGATAGTTAGTGACGAAATTCATCAGGACTTCGTGCTCAACCGGCAACTGCGGCACATCCCCTTTGGCAGTCTGGGAGAGGAATTTGCCGCCCACAGCATCGTATGCGCCGCTCCCAGCAAGACCTTCAACCTAGCGGGATTGCGCCTGTCTCATCTGTTTATTCCGAATCCGCGCCTCCGCGCAGAGATAAACCGGACGTGGCAACGTTCCGGCGTACACCCCAGCACGCCCGGCTACATCGCCTGCGAAGCGGCGTACCGGCATGGCGCGCCCTGGCTGGACGCGCTGTTGGAATATATTCGCGGCAACCATGCCCGCCTGGCGGAAGAATTGTGCCAGAACATCCCGGAGATCGGCGTGGCGCCGGCGGATAGTCTCTATCTTGCCTGGCTCGATTGCCGGGCGCTCGGCATGAACCCTGACGCACTGAACGATTTCATGCTGCGCGAAGCCGGCCTGTGGCTTAACCGGGGAGATGAGTTCGGACCGGGCGGCGAAGGCTATATGCGCATGAACTTGGGCTGCACGCGCCGGCTCCTGGACGAGGCTCTGGCCCGCTTGCGCAACGCGGTCGAACGCTGGAGAAGTGGGGCCGTTCAGCACAGAACGGCAGAAACACAGAAATGAAAGCGCCCTTAGGGCACGGCTGGAAGTCGTGTTGACAGCATCCAATTGTGCCACCCCCGGCAAAGTTATGGGTGGCCGAACCTTAATGTCGGCCCAGACAGTTCGGGTTTCGTCTGATCAAGCATTGCAGAGGGTGCCCGGTCCTTTCCACCGGCCGAAGATGTGTGGGCGGGTCTCGGAGCATAGGACGGTGGGAAGGGCCGGACGGCATGACTTGTGAGCGCGCCTTCCTGAGTCAGCTCTTAGGTTTGCGGAAAACTGGTTCAGGCTCGCGTTGGGGCAGGTCATAGTCCACCTGTACGGGTCCCTTTTCCCCATAAGCATAAAACCGGAAACTGGACCATCGCCATTGATCCGGTTGGCGCACCAGTCCGCGGGTGACCGGATTCCGGTGGATGTAACGCAGTTTCTCGATGAATTTGCGGCGAGTAAACACATTGAAGTCATAGAAACGGGGCTGCCAGAAGTGTGGGGCATCGGACGGCGTGAGGGCCAAGAACGAGTCTTGGCGGCAGGAAGCAGTGCGGCAGCGACGCTGACGAACACGGAGGGAGACGCGCCGTTTGAGCACTTGCATCGCGATAGATAGGTTGTTGCGTTTGGGTTCGCTGACCAGCAAATGAAAATGCTCCGGCATTACCACATAGCCGAATACGTAGAACTGGTACCGCCGGCGAACTTCTTCCAGGATGGCAAGAAATAGGTCTTTGCGCCGATCGGAGTCGAGCAGGGGTTGACGGCGATAACAACTGCAGGTGATAAAATGCGCGTGCTGTTGACCGTAGAAGCGCTGGAGACGGTTGCGCATATTGAGCGCACGCATTATAGTGCCGGCCCTTTGCACCGGCAACCTGCAGTGAGGCTAACCGAAGCATCCTGGGCCGGTGCAAAGGACCGGGCACCCTTTTCGAGGGTTGATCAAGGAGAACCCCATGGAACACGCGCAAGGCGGCGCCACCCACCAACTACCCTACTTTGTTCACCAAGTTCACCAATTTGAGACCGAAGAACATCCACGACAAGGTGAAGATAAAAGTCCCTACATACCAGAGTGGTAGAAAGCTATGGGGAAAGAGGCATTTATGTGTTCTCCACAAACGGCCTTGCTCTCCGGATGCCAATCCTGTACGCGACCACATTGACCGCCTGATTTGCTCATCGAGAGGAAGACAGCGGTTGACTTGCCCGATCATTTTGTTCCGGATAGACCAGTTGAGCAATCCACCAGCAAAGAGCACGACAAGATAAGCAAAGAAGGCCATAATGCTCCCAAAGCTCTCGTAAGCTGCCTCCCCATTGCCATCTTTTCCGATGACCTGCTAGACGCCACTATAGGCCGTGAACCCTCCATCGATAACCACTACCGACCCGGTCACGAAGCTGGAAGCCTCGGACAACAACCACAGTACCCCGCCCAACAACTCCTCCGGCTGCCCAAAGCGGTCCATCGGAGTATGCGCAACGATGGCCTTGCCGCGCGGCGTGTATTCGCCGGTTTCACGATCGGTCACCAGGAAGCGGTTCTGGTTGGTGAGGAAGAATCCGGGGGCAATCGCGTTGACGCGAATGCGCGGAGAGTACTCCTGCGCCATGTGCACCGCCAGCCACTGCGTGAAATTACTGATTCCAGCTTTGGCCGGAGCGTAGGCTGGAGTACGCGTCAGCGGCCGTATGGAGTTGACGGAAGCAATATTCAGGATTTTCCCGTAGCCCTGCTGCACCATGAGCTTGCCAAACACCTGGCTAGCCAGGATTGTGCCCACCAGGTTCAATTCAAAGACCCAGCGTAATGCCTCTGCCGGGATATCGAAGAACTTAAGCTCGGGGCTGGTTGTAGCCTGGGGCTGGTTCCCACCGGCGGCGTTAATGAGGCAATCGACTTTGCCAAAGCGAGTTACTACCTCATTGGCCGCCTTGTTCAAACTCTCCGGTTTCAGAACGTTGCACTCGATCAGCGCCGCCTGGCGGGCGCGCTTCCCCATCCGTTCCAGCAATGCCCTGCCGGGCTCCAGATTGATATCGAGGATGGCGACATTCGCGCCGAAATTGGCCAGCGTGCAAGCGAATTCGCTGCCCAGAATGCCCGCGCCACCGGTGATCGCCACCGTCACTCCGTTAAAGTTGTACATCGCCATGAGCTGGTCGCGCGTCAGGACCTGCCGATTTTGGTTTTGCTTTTCCGTTGCCAGCGGCATATTTCCTCCGTTCTGCCTCAAAGTACAACCAGGCAAGTCTTGGGCGCAGGCTCCACGGCCAGCGGGTTGCGCAACGGCTTGCCGAATCCGGGCGCTTCGATCTCAAAGCTTTCGCCCGGTTCCACCCGGATGCCATCGGAAAAGCTCAGCGTTGCGGTTCCAAAATAGTGGACATGCACGTCGCCGGGCCGACGGAAGAGGGCATACTTAAAGTGGTGGTGCTCAAGGTTGCCAATGAAGTGGGACATGTTGCTTTCCCCACTCAAAAATGGTTTCTGCCACCGGACCTTGCCGTCGCGCGTCAGCACGCGAGACACGCCCTCGATGTGGGCAGGCAGCGGCCCCACCAGCGCCGCCGGCCCCACTGACGAAACGCGCAGCTTCGAATGGGCCAGCCAGAGATAGTTCTGCCGTTCCAGCACATGGTCGGAGAATTCATTGCCGAGAGCGAAACCAAGCCGGTATGGCGTGCCGTCAGGTCCGACGACATAGAGGCCGGCAATTTCCGGTTCTTCGCCGCCGTCCAGGGAAAAGTCGGGCATGGTGAGCGGCTGCCCGGAGGCGCGCAAGGTTGAGCCGTCGCCCTTATAAAACCATTCCGGCTGTACCCCGGGCTTCCCGTCAGTGCGTTTACCGCCTTCCAGGCCCATGCGAAACATCTTCATGCTGTCGGTAAGCGACTCGTCCCCCCCGGACAGTTTCTTGTGCATCGCGTCGCGGGATTCGGCGCTGCCCAGATGCGTCAGCCCCGTGCCGGTGACAAAACAATGGGCCGGATCGGGATGATCGAGCGGGGGAAGCAGCCGCTGTTCGTTAAACAGCCGGTCAAAATCCAGCAGAGTGTCCTCCAGTCGCTCCTCTACCAGATCTGCCAGCCCGCGTTTCGCTGCGATGGCTTGGTTGGCCAACTCGTAGGTGGAGATTGCGCCCCGCATGGCCCGCACTCTGCCATCGGCCTGCAGACGGCCTACGCGGCGCGCGCCGCGTTCATCCTTGAATTGCACTAACAGCATCTTCCCTCCTCTAATTTATGACCCCCGACGCAGAATCGCAGAGCACAACGAAAATAGTCTCTGACTTTGATTTTCTCTGCGGTTCTGCGGTTCGGCGCTGGGTTTTACGGCCCGGTGCCTCTCTACGATCGGCATCAGCCGCCCAGATAGGCCGCCTTGACCTTCGAATCGGCGCCCAAAGTCGCTGCCGTATCGTTCAGTACGATCTGGCCGCTTTCAATCACGTAGCCCCGATCGGCAATCGCCAGGGCCATGTAAGCATTTTGTTCGACCAGCAACATCGTAATGCCGAGCTTGTTAATTGCCTTCAAAACTTCAAATACCTGTTCCACCAGGACCGGCGAAAGGCCTAAAGAAGGTTCATCCAGCAGCAGGAGATTCGGCCGCGACATCAGAGCGCGGCCAATAGCCAACATTTGCTGTTCCCCGCCGCTCAGGCTCCAGGCTAACTGCGTGCTCCTTTCCCGCAAACGCGGGAAGAGCGCATATACCTTCTCCAGATCGTCGCCCAGTTTATCGGTTCTTTTGCGCCAGACGGTAGCGCCAATCTCCAGGTTCTCGAAGACGGTGAGCCCAGGAAAGATACGCCTTCCCTCCGGCACGTGGGAAATACCTTTGGCGACGATGTCCTCGGGTTCCAACCGGGAGATATTCTGCCCCTGGAATTCGATGCTCCCATGGTGCGGCCTTTGCAATCCGGAAACCGCGCGCAGCACCGTAGTCTTGCCGGCGCCATTGGCGCCGATCAGAGTTACGATCTCTCCTTGCTTGACCTCCAGCGAGACCGTCTTAAGCGCCTGTACCTTCCCGTAGTAAACGTCAATATTCAGCACTCTAAGCATAGGCCCGCCTTTTACCCAGATACGCTTCAATCACTTCCAGATTCACCTGAATCTCATCCGGCGTACCCTCGGCTACCTTTTTACCGAAGTTCAAAACCGTGATTCGATCCGATAGTTGCATGACAAACCGCATATTGTGCTCAATCAGCAAGATGGTAATGCCGCGCTCCACCAGGCCACGCACCAGTTTGATCAGCTCGACGGTTTCCGTGGCGTTTAAGCCGGCTGCCGGTTCATCCAGCAGCAACATCTTGGGTTTCTGCGCCAGAGCGCGTGCTATTTCCACCACTTTCTGCTGCCCATAGGACAAATTGCTGGCCTTGAAGTGGGCTTTATCTTGTAACCCAACCGGTCTTAACAGCTCCAGGCATTCTTCCCGGACTGCCTGGTTCACCTTACGAAAATGAGGCGTGCGGAAAATGGTGCCGATGATGCCTTCTTTGATCCGGCTGTACATACCGATCTGCACATTTTCCAGAACTGTCAGTCCCTTAAACAGGCGTACATTTTGAAACGTGCGGCCCAGGCCCAGATGGGAAATGGTGGACGATACCCTCCCCTGAATCGGCACTCCCTGGAATCGCACCGCTCCTTCGGTTGGCCGGTAGAACCCGCTAATCACGTTCAAGACCGTTGTCTTGCCCGCGCCATTTGGCCCGATCAGTGCATGAATGGATCCAGGCATAACCGCCATATCCAACTTATCCACCGCCCGCAGCCCGCCAAAGACCATACTGAGGCCATCAATGGCCAGTAGTGCGTCCATTTAGTACACCCCGCCTTTATCTTTCGCCGAGAATCGGTTGACCCACCAGCCGCCGATCTTGCCCTCCCGGCCAAACAGTCGCACAATTCCCCGTGGCATGAACAGCATGGCCAGGCAAATCCCAATGCCGAACAAGGCCATGTAATACTCCTGCAAGAACCGCAACAATTCCGGGATGAACGTCAGCAGCACCGCGCCTACGATCGGCCCCCACACGGTTCCCGCACCACCCACCAGCACCATAGTAAAGAACACAATCGACTGATCGAACGAGAACGTGTCCGGGCTGATATAGGACGACATGTGCGCATAAAGGCTGCCGGCCACCCCCGCGAACAACGCCGAAAGCGCGAAAGAAAATACCTTGGTGAACGTCAGGTTTATGCCCGAAGTGCTGGCGGCAATTTCATCCTCGCGAACCGCCTGAAAGGAGCGGCCCAAATTCGAGTGCTCGATCGTCCACGACAATAAGGCTGCCAGACAGGCAAACGCCAGCATGAAATAGTAGTAGTGGATCGAACTGCTGAGCGTTACCGGTCCCACCGATATCCCCGGAATGCCTCCAATCCCCTGGGCCCCATGGGTAAAGGCGGTCCAATTCTGCAATAGCATTTGCACGATGATTCCAAATCCGATCGTGCACATCGCCAAATAGTGTCCCGAAAGTTTCAGCGCCGGTATTCCCAGCATAATGCCGAATGCCGCAGCCACCAGGCCGGACAAAGGCAATGTAATCCAAAAGCTTACATGGCCATCCACGGCCAGCAGGGCGGAGGTATAGGCGCCGATACCGAAAAAGCCGGCCTGCGCAAATGAGATATACCCGGTATAGCCATAGATAAAATTCAGGCCGATGGCCACAACGATGTAGATGAGCGACAAATTTGCCAGGCCCATGTAATAGTTATTGGGCATCAGCGCCGGCATGGCCAAGACCAGGCCCAGCAAAAGAACCTTGGGAAGTAAACCCAGCATAGTCCTGTTCACAAGCCCCCCACCCGGGAAAGTCATCACACCTTCGTCGAAATCTTCTCTCCAAAGACTCCCCGCGGCATAAATACGAGAATCAAAATCAGGACGACAAAAGCAAACACATCTTTGTACAAGGAAGAGATATAAGTCGCGCCAAAAATCTCCAGCACCCCTAGGAACAGGCCGCCGATAATTGCGCCCGGCGCCGATCCGAACCCTCCGATGATGCTGGCGGAAAATGCCTTTAAGCCCAGGCTTCCGCCCATATCGGCGGAAACGAAAAAGATGGGGGCAAGCATCACTCCTGCCGCAGCGGCCAGCGCGGAACTATAAATAAAGGTCAGGGTGATCATCCGCGATACTTTTACGCCCATCAAAGATGCCGCCTCTTGGTCTTGTGCGGTGGCCTGCATCTTGCGCCCCAGGGTGGTTTTGCTGAAGAACAAACACTGAAAAATCACCAGGCACGCCGTAACGGCCAGAATCAGCAGATTCTGCGGGTTGACGAATACCCCTCCCACCTTGACGGTCTTGTCCCCGAACAGTCCGGGAAAATAGATGGGCTGGGGCCCCCAGATAATTCTGGCGATGTTCTTGAGAAAAAGGCTGACGCCGATCGTGCTCACTACGACCGTAATAAACGGCTTTTTGCGCAGCGGATAGTAAGCCGCTTTTTGAAACACATAACCGTAAACCGCCAGCAGCGCCACCGAGATGATATAGGCGGATAGGAGCGGCAAGTGCAGGGTCAGTGTGAGCCAGGCAGCCACGTAGGCGCCCAGCATTACGTTCTCGCCCTGGGCAAAATTGACTACATTGACTGCATTCACGATTACCACGAATCCCAGGGCTACGAGCGCGTAAATCGCTCCCATTGCCAAACCGTTCAACAGCAGTTGTATCATCGCCGGCGGCTCCTCGTGCTATGTAGAGTTTTTCCGATCGCGAATTATGAGGCATTATGGGCGGTTGCCGTCAGCCAACTGACGGCGCCCGCCCATAATGCCTCATAACAATCCGCGCCAACACAGCCAAGCAGATATCAGGCAAGAGAAATACACCGGACCCGCATCACTCGACCGTTACGGTCTGTATCACTTCCATAGGACCGGATTTCTTGAGCTGCACGATCACCACCGAGTGCGGCCCATTGTTATCCTTAAAGGTGAACTTATTGGCAATCCCTTGGTAGTCCCGGATGGTAAGCATGGCTTTGCGAACCACCTCCGGATCGGTGGACCCGGCCTTCTCAATCGCCATCTTGAGCATGTAAACGCCGTCATAGTCAGCCGAAGCATGGAAATCAGGGTCGGCTTTAAATAAATCCCGGTATTTCTTGCACCACTCTTTGGCCTTGGGATCCGGGTTCTGCGTGGGAATACCATCGACCACGGCATAGCTTCCATCGGTGGACTCGCCCGCCAGTTGCAGGGTGGCCGGCATGGAGTATCCCGGTGAACCGATCACCGGCAGGTTGATGCCGAGGGCTTTGTTTTGCCGCTGCAAAGTCGCCGACTGGGAGGGATGCCCCCAATCGATAATCACCTCCGCCCCTTTCTTTTTGAGATTGGTCAGCTGGCCGGATAGATCCTTATCGCTGCTGTTGTAGGACTCGATGTGGACAACAGTTCCACCAAATGCCTTGACGCCTTCGATGATGTTATCGCGGCCACCTGTCCCAAATTCGTCGCTATCGTGAATAATCCCGATCTTAGTCTTCTTGAGGGACTGGATGGCGAACTTGGCCGCTGATTTCGCCGCGATGCCATCGTCGGGCCGCAAGCGGAAGAACCACGGATTATTGTCCAGTAATTTAGCGTTCGTCCCTTCCACAAAGAACGGTAGTTTCGCCTTGTTGACAATGGGCGCCACGGCAAAATTTTGGGTGCTCAGGTCCGGACCCATAATCGCGACGACGTGGTCCGCATCGATCAGTTTATTTACGGCATTCACCGCGGCCGGGTTGGTATTGGCAGAATCCTCTCGGATCAACTCGATCTGCCGGCCCATAATGCCGCCGCTGGCATTGATCTCGTCCACCGCCATTTTTACGCCATTGGCCAGATATTGGCCGACCACGGTGTACTCGGTGGTCAGAGCCGTGGCTTGACCAAGACGAATTGGTCCTTTATTTCCCCCCGACGAAGATTGTCCACACCCCATCAGGCCCAGCAGAAACGACAACACTAGCAACAACAGAGACATCCTCACAATTCCCTTGCTTTTCACAAGCGCCTCCCTCCATGTGGTTTTCCCGGAATCTGCTAAGATGCAACACCCCGGAGAAACACGCAAGCGCAAAATGCGCTAATACCGGTCCTTTCCGGGAGGTCGGGGAGATTCCCGCTAAGTAGCCGAAAATAATGGATTTGAGTTCTGTCGTCTGAAGAACTGTCGGCCCGGACACATCAGGGATCAAGGCTTGGCAACCGCACCGCGTTGCTGGTCCTGCCTTTTACGGGCGCTATAATGGGACGCACTTTTATGCTGATCATCACCATTGACACCGGAACCAGCAACACCCGGGTAAAACTTTGGCAAGAGGGCCGGCTCCTCTCCCAATCTTTTGTCGAGGTGGGGGTGAGGGATACGGCGATTACTGGAAGCCGGGAGAAGCTCCAGGCAGGCGTGCGTCGAGCCATTCTGGACGCGGTTAAGCCGGCCGGCGTGGGCATCGGCGCCATTGATCTGCTTCTCGCCTCCGGCATGATCACCTCCAACGTCGGATTGTGCGAAGTACCGCACGTCCCCGCCCCGGCCGGACTCAAAGAACTGGCTCAGGGTATGGTCAAGAGCCGCGTCGATGCCGTGGCGGAACAACCTATCTGGTTTGTGCCTGGGGTAAAGAACAAGCTTGGCGCCGTGGACCTCGCCGGCTATGAAGCCATGGATATCATGCGCGGGGAAGAAGTCGAGACTTTTGGTCTCATCGAGCAACTCAAGCTGCAAGGACCGGCTATTTTTGTGCTTCCCGGCTCGCATTCCAAGTTCATCAGTCTTGATCCCCATAACCGCATTACCGCCTGCTTGACCACTCTGGCAGGAGAGCTGCTGGATATCATCACGGGACATACGATCCTGGCCAGTGCCGTGGGTAAGTCCTTCGCGCAGGAGTTCGACGAGGCCATGTTGCTGGAGGGCGCCCGCTGTTCCGCGAGTGTCGGCCTCGGCCGGGCATGCTTTTCGGTGCGCATCCTGGAACTGTTCGGCAAGGACACGCCCAATCAGCGCGCCAACTTTTTGCTTGGCGCAGTGCTGGCGCAAGATCTGATGGCGCTCCGCAACAGCAGCGCCCTGCAGGTGAATCCGGAGATGACTGTAGTTCTCACCGGCAGGAAAATCATGCAGCAGGCTTTCCGATCACTCATCAGCCACGACCGCCATTTCCGGGGAAAGGTTATGGAAATCGACGACCATCTGACGGCAGATCTCGCCGCCCTGGGGGCGATGGCCATTGCGCGAGAACGGGGACTGATGGCAAAAGGCTCAGCCGCAGACCAACGCCGATCCTAGATTCCATTTCCAGTTTCCGGTTTCCAGTTGCTAGAGAGTTCTCAGTTTGCGGCGGCTGGCACACTTCCCGCCAACCACGCCCAACGCCGCCGACTGGATGGGCGACTATTGCCCGTAAACCGTCCGGAGTGGACGTATAGCTAAACGGGGGGCCGGCTTCGTGGTACCAGCCTCCTCATGGCGGCCGCAGGCTTAGCGACACTACGCTCGGAATCAGGCCCAATCATTTGGCGCCAGCTCCAGCCTCTGCTGATTGGTCGCGTGCTGCTGGTTCCGCTATTTGGCATTGCTGGTTCACATGCACGATCTTGGCCGGCGGAAAGCCATTGAAGTACGTGCTGCTGGCGGCGGAATAGGCGCCTATGTTCTCGGAGTAGACCAGATCGCCAATCTCCAGATCCGGGAGCTCTTCGATCAGGCTGATAGTATCGAGGGCATCGCACGTCGGGCCAAAGACGGAGCAGATCTGAGTGGGAGCATTCTTGAAACTTTTCAAGTGGTACTGGGCGTGGTCAAAGATTATGCCGCTATAGGTGTGATACACCCCGTCGTTGATATAGTAACAAAGCTTGCCCCCGCGGACGGCTTTGCCTATGATCTGGGCGACCGCGGTGGCGGCAGAGGCGACCAAGAAACGCCCGGGCTCGGCAAGGATTTCGATCGGTTTGGGGAAAAGACGGTCCAACTCGGCGTTAATCATTTTGGCGAGCTTTCTAAAGGGAGGGACCGTTTCGTCATAGTGGGCAGGAAAACCACCACCGATGTCGAGGTACTTGAGCTCGAAGCCACGTAACTTGGCCTCTGAGAAGACGTCGGCCGCCAGGTACAGCGCTTGGCTGTAGTTCTTGGGGTTTGTGCACTGGCTGCCCACGTGGAAGCTCAGCCCTTCGACCTTGAGCTTGTTGTTGTGAGCGAAAGCGATAAGGTCAACCGCCTCCCCGGGCAAAGCGCCAAACTTGCTGGACAGCTCCACTACCGATCCGGTGTTGGGGACACGCAACCGTAGCATCAGACCCGAGTTCGGCGCATGGCGGGCAATCTTAATCACCTCTTCGTAGTTATCGTAGGTGACCAGCGGCTTATATGGATCCAACGCCTGCAGCGTTTCAATCGCTTTGATCGGGTGGGCGTAAATGATTTTGTCCCAGATGAAGTTCTGGCGCTGTTCCGGCGGCAGATCCTTGATTTTTTCGTGAACGATCAGAAACTCCGCCATGCTGGCGACGTCGAAACTGGTTCCGGCATCGTAAAACGTCTGCACGATCGCCGGGTCGCTGTTGGCCTTGACCGCATAGTAGGCCTGCACGCGCGGCAGATACTTTCGAAACTGGTCGTAGTTTTCCCGCAGCGCCCTATGGTCTACAACAACAACCGGGGTGCCGTGCTTCTTGGCCAGTTGAAAAAGTGTCTTCTGATCCATGGGCTTATAATCCATGGATTACGGGTTGGCGTCAATCGCGATTTTGCGGCGGGCATGATGCCGGCGGTAGCCCAGCAAACTCCCATCCCGCCGCCTGGAACTCAAATCCCGTCTCCGTCCGTGATGAGAAAATTCTTGAACTGCCAGGGATCGGAAGGGTCGACCTGCGGCTTATTGTATCCTCGGAAGAAGTTGGAGTAATGCTTCAGCGGGGTCCAATCCGAGGCCACAGAAACGAACCGGCCCAGGTAGGGCTTGCTGACGTTCAGCACGTAGTCATGCGGCAAGTCGTCGGGCACGCACAATCCCCGGCACGGGTTCTCCACCATCCACATGCAGGCGGCAACCACCGCAATCGCGACCTGCATCGTGGTCGCGTTCTGATGCGGTACCAGGCGGCGCGACTCCTCGATATCCAGGTCGCTTCCGCACCACCACGATCGGTAGGGGTGCCCCATCACCAGTGCGCCCAGAATATCGGCGCCGCTGATGATTTCGTCGGTCATGATGCGGATGCGCGGTTGCAACCGGTAGTCGTAGCCACGCAGTTCGTAGAGCGAAGCAATGGCGGCGTCGCACGGGCAATAAGCGTAGTGGACCGTCGGGCGGTAGATCGCCTTGTCGTTTTCCCAGACGGTGAGCTTCTCGGCGATGGTAAACGCCTCGCCATGGCGCACGATCATCCCTACGATGTCGTGATTCGGCGGCACCCAGCTCGCTACGAAGGTATTGATGCCCATCCGCGCCAGACAGATCTGGCTCTTGGGACCGTCCGCATGCTCGAAAGCGAGGGCGGGCAGCTCTTTTTCATGGGTGCCCCAGCCCATCTCGGCCGTCGTCGTCCCCTCCTCGCGGAAGCCCTCCACGCTCCAGGTATTGACGAACTCGTTCACCTGTTTGGGCTGATCTGTGATCTGCGTGTCGCGCTCGCTGCAGTGAATGACCTTGACGCCGAGTTGCTGAGCCAAGTGGTTAAAGTTCTGCGCCTTGGCGTAGTGCGCGACTCTCTCCCCCTGCGCCTCGTCCAGTCTTTTCTCCGCCAGCGCGTGCTGCGCGATGTCCAGGAGCGCGTATTTGGTGAAATGACTTATTAAGCCCGGGTTAGCTCCGTGTTCAATCACCGCCGTCGGCCCGGGCTTGCTCCACTTGGAGATCATCCGCCGCAGATTCATGTGGCGCCAGTAAAGGGTTCGCTCCGTAGGGTGCTTGTTGTCGGCGCCCGCATAGGGATCCCAGAGCTCAACGGATGTGTTCACATAAAGGACACCCCGCTCGTGGCACCACTGGACGATTTCGCAACAATCGATATTCCACGCCAGGTCGACGAGGAGATCTCCGGCCGAGAGGTGTTTCCCCAGCAAATTCCCCAGGTTCTCTGGGGTCACGCGATCCTTAATGAAAGTCATACCCTGCTCGATCCAGGGCTTCAGAGCGGCATCGCTGGGATCAAAGTCTATGATGGTGATCTGCTTGGGATCAATGCTGAGGTGTTTGACCAAAATGGGCAGCGTGCAACGCGCCACCGCTCCAAACCCGACGAGCAAAACTCGATTCGGAAATCTGACCATCGCTATTCCTCTCCCCTGCGGTAACTGGATTATTTAACACGATCAGTCGAGTCTCGCCCCACCCTCGACGAAGTAACCTAGTTGTGGTTGTTGCGAACGATATGGGGACCAGACTGTTGGCCTTTGCAACTTCTCCCTCGACGGGACCAATGGGGTCACGCAGTTGGCGGCAGCGTTTGGCGGCCCTTAACTACGGTTGGGTACCATGCCATCCCAAGCGAACGTCGTTGATGATGTCTAGTGCATTTCTTTAGGTTCGCCTTCCTCTTCGTCTTCCTCAGGCTCCTCTTCTTCCTCAGATTCCTCTTCTTCTTCTTCTTCTTCTTCGTAACGTCTATGCCCCCTGGTTAGGACGACTGCGGGGGTAAGTCTAAAGACATTAACTTCAAAAGTGTTGACTCTCATGTATCAGCTTCTTTCATGCAACGTGAAGCCTTTTTGAAAGTACCCATTTCTTGTGCATAGGGCTTACGAATGAGTTGAACGATGTGACCGGTCTAGCCGAATATACATCTTCGAGGCATACCCATCAAGCTGTTGGGGCGAAAGGATGAGCCACCCGCCGAATAGAAGGAGTTTCCGGTTTGCAGAGAGTTCTCAGTTCCCCGTTGTCAGTAAAAGCTACAGCCGCAGATTGACGCACATTAACGCCGATTAGGATATTCAATTCCGGCCGTTGCGATCCGCGTCCATCTGCGCTAATCGGCGGCCTATTCCTACTCCGCAGTGGCGCCAACCCTGGCCGGCTGATCCAGCAGATTTCCGGCGGCATCGAAAGCCATCTCTGCGGGTGGAGCAATGATTTCCATCTCCGGCCGGCTTGCGGCTTCGGCCAGCATCGCTTCGGAAATGTAAATTTCCTCCAGGCGCAGCGTGTTCTTGATGCGCACCACCCGGGCCTGCTTCAGGTCGCGGGCATTGCAGGTCTTGATGCCGGCCAGAATTGCATCCCGATCGTTTTCCAACACAACCGGCCCCTTACAGGGCAGGACCGCCGTCGAAGTCAGGCAATTGGCATAGCTAACCGGAAAATCCACTTTGTTCCAGAACTTGCGGGTGGTGTAGTCGGCATGGCCCATGCCATTGGCGTTGCCATGCGATTTCTCGGTCAAATCCAATAATACTAATTTGTTGATCTGCGGCCCGCCCGAGGCGAAAGGCGTAGGATACCGGCCCATGATATTAGGATCCATGCCATCCCCGGAGATCTCTTTCCCAATCTCATCCACGATCAGCACATCCATCTGGTCGAAGCCGATGCGTGCCATTGCCGCCTTGGCTTCTATTAGGAGCGCCCGGTCGGTTGCCGCCAGTTCCTTGGGGGGAATAGCAACGATCTTGGCCACCCGGTCGTAGGCATTCTCCACGGTTGCCACGCCGAATAGGATCGGAGCCTTGGCCAAAGTGATTTCCGCCATGGCGGGAATATATTCCGCGGCCACCCCAAAACCATAGGCATGGCAGGCTTCCGCTCCCTTTTGTTTGCCCAGACCGATGGTGATCATTTTAACTACGCCACTCTCATTGGGGCCGCGAAAAGCGGTATGTGGTTTCACCCGGTTGATCACCACAATGCCGTCCGCCTCATAGGCAAACTTGTCCATGTAGACGGGCAAACCCACGGGCAGCCGGCCGATCTCCACCACTTCCATCGACGACAGAATCTCGCAGCCGGCCGTCGCCTCGGTTACGCCCAGGTTGGCTAACACCTCTTTCTGGCCTGCCGCGGTAGCGCCGCCGTGACTGCCCATCGCCGGAACGATGAACGGCTTACCCCCTCGCCGCCGGATTTCTTCCGCCGTGACCCGCGCCAGGGTAGGAATCTCCGCTACGCCCCGGCTGCCCACGGCAATGGCGATCCGCATGCCGGCCTTGATGCTGCCCGCAATCGCCGGTTTCGCTATTTCCGCCCGCAGTGTTCCCGCTACGTCCTTGACTTCCGAAGCCGGAAAAGTTTGGCGGACCTTCGCCATACGCGGCAGTGGAGTCCCTTTGAGTAAGTCCCGGATGATGTCCATAACCCGTTTCCTTATCTGACTTGTTTCGCTTCGGCAAGATCCCGTCCGGCCACGACCACGTAGGTCGGGCGGCCCCGGCGGGCCCAATCGATGAGGTTTTGCGCCGCTTTCCGCCGCATCTCCGGCTGCGACTCCGCCGAATAGTAAGCGGCATGGGGCGTCAGCAGTACGCGAGGGTGGGCCAGCAACGGAGAATCTGGCGCCGGCGGTTCCACTGGCAGCACATCCAGGGCGGCGCCATCCAGCTGCCCAGCGTTCAGCGCGGCCAGCAAATCCTCGACGTTGACCACCGCGCCACGGGAAGTATTCACCAGCACACTGGTCGGCTTCATCAGCGCCAGCAGCTTGGCATTCACAATCCCCCGGGTTTCGTCCGTGAGCGGGACATGCACCGAGATCGCATCGCTCTCCCGGAATAGCTGTTCCAGCGATACCCGCTCGACGTATGCCGGGAAATCGCCGTCAATGATGTAGGAATCGTGAGCAATCACCCGCTTGAAGCAATTGCGGCCAAGATAGGCCATTCGCCGGCCGATCCGGCCCAAGCCGAAGATGCCCAGCGTCTTGTTGCTGAGGCGCAGAACGTCTCCCGCTGACAGGTAATGCCATTTCCCCTGCCGAATATCGCGGTCATACCACACCACGCGACGCAGCAGGGCCAGGGTCAGCGCCAGGGCGTGCGTGGCCACCTCGCCCACCCCATAGTCCGGCGAGTTTGCGATCCACACGCCGTGGCGCTGGGCGGCAGCGATGTCGATAGTGTCGACTCCCGCCCCATACCGGCTGGCAATACGGATCTCCGGCCGCGCGGCAAAAACTTTCTCCCCTACCGGAGCATACTGCACCAGGAGCCCAAAGCAGCCCGCGGAGGCGGCGATCACCTCTTCCTCCGTCCGGCATTGTGCGGTCACACACTCGATACCCGCTTCCCGGTAGAGATCCTGTTCGGGTTGGACATCAGGATAATCGTAGTCGGTGATCAGTACCTTCATCGTTCCCCGTTTCCCGTTCCCCGTCTCGTGTTTCGAATTTACAGCGGATAGCACGCTAACAGAAGACCGACAACGGTATTCTCTGTTTTCTCAGCAGGGTCGAGCCCTGGACTTATTGGTAATCAAGCGTTCGAATGGCAACTGGCTCGTGACGGGAAAGACCGGGCTGGCATTCGTTCTACCGATCACCCGATCACCCGATCGCCGGATCACCCGATTGTCTTAACCGATTCTCTCTTCTCCCAACCTTGTCGGAACAGGGGCAGCCAATTCCCCACATTATAGAGATGCTTCCGGATTTCTTCCAAGTTTAGATCGGTGCCCAAGCCCGGGCATTCCGGTGGCTGGATAAAGCCGTTTTCCACCTTCATGGGATTGGTCAGAAGCTTTTCTTCCCAAGGATCGTTGAACTCGTCGAAGATTTCGTGAATGAAAAAATTGGGCGTGGCCATATTCAGATGGGCGCAGGCAATGGAACAAATTGGCCCCTGGGCGCTGTGCGGAGCGGTTACCCCATTGGCGGCGTGGACCATGCCACAAATCTGCTTGGCCGCCGAAAGGCCCAGATATTGCGGTTCGAGCTGAATGATGTGAACCGCATCATGGCTCAGCAGTTCCAGGAATTGCTCCCGGCAGTAATAGTCTTCCCCGCAGGCCACGGGCACAGGACTCCGTTTGGCGATTTCCACCATCGAAGATATTCTTTGCGGAGGCACCGGGGCCTCAAACCAGGCTGGCCGGTAGGGAGCCATCGCTTCGGCGAACCGCAGCGCCGTGTGGACGCTAAAACGGTTATGCCCCTCGATCATGATATCCACCTCGGGGCCCACCGCGTCGCGCACGGCCTTGATAATCGCGATGGCTAGATCGAAATCCGCCAGCTCGACGGTTCGCCAGGCATTGCCAAAGGGATCGAATTTCAGCGCGGTATAGCCCCTCGCTTTCACCTGCTTGGCTTTTTCGTGATAGCTTTCCGGGGTGCGCGGTCCCCGGTACCAGCCGTTGGCGTATACCCTCAGCTTGTCATGGTTGCGTCCGCCGATCAGTTTGTACAGCGGCTTGCCGCACACCTTGCCCATAATGTCCCAGCACGCCGTTTCGATGGCGGCCAAGGCCGCGCCCTGGATCTGCCCGCCATCGGAATACACGTCCCGGAACAGCTTCAGGGCCACCGTTTCCGTATCGAACGGGTCGTGCCCGATCACCAAATGGCTGAGCTCGTGAATGGCCGCCTCCACCGTCTTGGCAAATCCATTCAAGGTCCCTTCCCCGACGCCATAAACGCCTTCGTCGGTATTAACCTTTACGAACAGCCAGTTTTTCCAGGGATTGCCGGCGATAAAGGTCTCAAGACTCTTGATTTTCATCCCGCCCCCCTACCGAAAACCGCTCACCAGTCCATTTTCAACCAAATTCATTCCTTTTGCGGGAAAAACGATAGAAAACCCTTTCACCACAGAGGACCCAGAGGACGCAGAGGTACGCAGAGAGATTCATATCTTTGTTTCATGGAAGGTTTTGTCCTCTGCGTACCTTTGCGTACCTTTGCGTCCTCCGCGGTGAAAAGGGCTTTTCTGAGAATTACCGGCAATTCTCGGTTAAACTAGGCCAGAACATTTGGGGTGCAGGAGGCGATTCTATGTGTGTAATCACCATTTCCCGGGGGGCCTTCAGCGGCGGTGAACTGATGGCAGAATGCCTGGCCTGGAAGCTGGGCTACCGCTGCGTGGACCGGGACGTCATTGTCGAACGGGCGGCCGCACATGGGGTTTCACAGGATGTCTTACGGGACGCTCTCCAGAAACCGCCGGGTTTCCTGGAGCGGTTCGGCCACAAGCGCTACATCTATCTTGCCCTCATCCAGGCCGCGCTCGCGGAGGAAGTCTGCACCGGCGACGCCATATACCACGGCAATGCCGGCCACCTGCTGCTACGGGAAGGCCCGCAGATACTGCGTACCCGCATCATCGCTCCCCTGGAGTTTCGCATCCGCATGGTACAGGACCGGCTGCGGTATGGCCGCGACGAGGCCATTTCTTTCTTGCAGAAGGCGGATGAGGATCGCCAGAAGTGGACCCATTTCCTTTATGGGGTGAATTGGGGAGATCCGGCCCTCTACGACGTGGTCATCAATCTCGAACACATGGGCATCGAAGAAGCCTGCCACGTGGTCTCCGCCTTGGCCAAGGAGAAATGCTTCGAGTTCACCGCGGAAAGCCGGGCGCGCATGAACGACTTGGTGCTGGCCAGCCGGGTTAAAGCCGATCTGGCGGTTAACCCCGCCACCTCCGATCTGGAAGTGGAAGTGACGGCACGGCGCGGGCAGGTTTCCATCACGGGCAGAATTCCCCGTTTATCCGAAGTCCAGGAGATCGAGCGCATCGCCCGTTCCGTGCCGGGAGTGACCGGCGTACAACTGGATGAGCTGATGACCGCCACGCGCGATTAGAGCCCCCCCTTACCGCAGAGTACGCAAAGGCAACGTTTCCAGTTTCCGGTTTCGAGTTTCCAACTCGGAAGATACTCGCTTCCAGCACGGCCCGCCGGAAACGGGAAACGTTGTATTCTTGCGCTTCCCCTACAATATTCCCGCCGCTCATCCGTCTACAGGAATGGACGGAGCAGCCGTTGGACACCGGGTTCATGACCGAGCAAGACCAACAGATCTCCGCGGCGATTCTGCGGGAACAGGGCCGGCTGCGCAACTTCATCCGCAAACGGGTAGCCGACGAGGCCGACGCCGAAGATATTCTCCAGGATGTCTTCTACGAATTGGTGCAGGCATACCGGTTCATGAAACCGGTGCAACAGCTTGGCGCCTGGATGTTCCAGGTGGCGCGTAACCGGATTATCGACCGCTTTCGCCGGAAAAAACCCGAGACCTTGACGAACGGCCCCGCCGGACTTGCGGAGGAAGCACGGGAGCTCCAGTGGGAAGACTTGCTCCCATCGCCGCAGGCCGGACCGGAGGCACTCTATGCGCGATCGGTGTTGCTGGAGGAACTCGACGCAGCTTTGGACGAGCTGCCCGAAGAACAGCGTGAAGTGTTCCTCGCGCACGAGGTTGAAGGGTACAGCTTCAAGGAAATATCTGCCGCCACCGGTCTGAGCGTGAATACCCTGCTCGCGCGCAAGCACTACGCCGTGGTCCGTTTACGCCGGCGGTTGCAGAACATCTATGACGAGTTTGGCCAGGAATGAGGGAAAAATGAAAACCCAAATGATAAGAAGAGTTCTGAGGTTCGTGTTGTGGGTGACCATAGCCGTGGTGGTTTTCGGTTTTGCCGTCATGAGCCTGTGGAATTGGCTGATGCCTGCCCTGTTCGGCTGGAAAGTGCTTGGCTTCTGGCAGGCTGTGGGGCTGGTGGTTCTAAGCAGAATCCTGTTTGGCGGGTTCCACGGCCACATGCACGGGAGCCTGGGGTGGCGCCACCGCATGCGGGAGCGCTGGGAACAGATGACGCCCGAGGAGCGCGAGAAATTCCGCGCCGGCCTCCGGCGCCGTTGCGGCCACTTCGATGATTTGAACCCCCAACGCAGAGACGCAGAAGCGCAGAAGGAATCAAACTGAGCATAGTTCTCCGATGTGTTCTGCGATTCTGCGTTTCTGCGTTGGATGTTGGGCTTGAATTCTGACTTGAAAATTCTTTACGGGCTGGAGGTCCTCTCATGAGTCAACGGGTATGTCCCTGGTGGCTGGGGTACTTCCTCGCCAGCCCTCTCCGGCGCCTCTCAACCAATCCGTTCCGGATGGTGCTCCCTTTTGTGCACGAAGGTATGACGGTACTTGAGCCCGGACCAGGCATGGGGTTTTTTACCACCGAACTGGCACGGCTCGTAGGTCCATCCGGCCGGGTGGTGGTTGTAGATATACAGCCCAAAATGCTATCCGGCCTGAAACGCCGGCTGGCCAAGCGCGGACTTCTGGAGCGCGTGGATGTACGATTAGCCACGCCCGATTCCATGGGTCTCGACGGCCTGGACGGCAGGTTTGATTTCGCACTGGTCTTTGCGGTCGTGCATGAATTGCCTTCTGGAGTGTCCTTCTTCGCCGAAGCGGCCAAGGCGCTAAAACCCGGCGCGCTCCTCTTGCTGGCCGAGCCGCGTGGACATGTCAACGAGGCAAAGTTCGAAGCCGAACTTCAAGCGGCAGCCCAGGCGCAACTGGAACTCGTGGATCGTCCCGCCGTTCCGCACAGCCGCGGCGCCCTGTTGAAGAAGCGCCTTGTTTCGCCATAAAAGACAAAATCCACCACGGAGACACAGAGGTACAGAGGGATCCGGTCATCGGGCGATCGGGTGATCGAGTGATCTGAAAACCGAAGGTTATAAGTTTGTAGTTCGGCAATTTAAAACCAGGAGCAGGTACCCTTTGCAAGATCACAGCTTTTTCGATCACCCGATCACTCGATCCCCCAATCACCGATAAATCCTCAGGTGTCGATGTAGTAGAGTCTTGCGTACAATAGGGTGATTTAGCAGCACTCAAGCGTGTTGGTGGGCTGATTGCTGATTGCTGACTGCTGAGTGCTCTTGAAAAGGTGAACGGTCATGAAGGGACTGGTTAAATACGCGAAAGGGCCAGGCAACATGGAAATCCGGGACATGCCGGAACCCTTCCCTGGTCCAGGACAGATCAAGATCGAGGTGCACGCGGCCGGTATTTGCGGTTCCGACCTGCACATTTTCCGGGACGATATCGACGGTATTCCCATCAATCCCCCGGTTATTACCGGCCACGAATTCGCCGGTGTGGTAACGGCGACGGGCGAGAATGTCAGCCAATGGAAGGTGGGCGACCGGGTAACCTCCGAAACTGCCGTCAGTTTCTGTGGTGACTGTCTGCACTGCCGGACTGGCTTCTACAATCTTTGTTCCAATCGCAGGACCCTGGGCTACTGGTACAACGGGGCCTTCGCGCGCTACACCGTGGTGCCGCAAGAGAGGGTGCACCGCCTGCCGGAGAATATCGACTTTCTAGCGGGAGCGCTCTGTGAACCTCTGGCTTGCGTTACCCATGCCGTGATGGAACTTACGCGTATTGAAGCTGGGGACGTGGTTTTAGTCACCGGACCGGGATCCATCGGTCTGCTGGCGTTGCAAGTGGCCAAAGCCCAAGGCGCGACCGTGGTGGTGGCGGGAACCAACATCGATCAGGAACGGCTGGCAATGGCCAAAAAGCTGGGGGCCGATCGAATTGTGGATGTGACCAAGGAGGAAATTTTCGCCGTCATCAGCGGACTCACCGGGGGCCGGGGCGCCGACGTTCTGCTGGAGTGCTCCGGAGCGCCCAAAGCCGTTGACTCCGGCCTGCTTCTGACCCGCCGGGCCGGCCGCTACACTCAGATCGGCCTCTTTGGCAAACCGCTACAAGTCGATTTCGAAAAGATCTGTTTTCGCGAACTCAAAGTCACCGGTTCCCTGGGTTCGACCTGGACTTCCTGGGAGAAAGCCCTGCAGTTGCTGAGCACGGGCCGAGTCAACGCCAACATCCTGGTTTCCGATGTCCTGCCGATTACCGAATGGGAAGCCGCCTTCGACAAGTTCGAAAAAAAGAAGGGCCTCAAGCTGGTGCTGACGCCGGTGTAAGCCGGGATTTGAGATTTAGGATTTTCACCGCAGAGTACGCAAAGGACGCAGAGGAATTTCGAATTTGGAATTTTGAAGGAACTGCCGGTTAGGCAATGTTGTCGACAGCTCAGAGCAAATCAAAATTCAAAATTCATAAATCGAAATTCTTCCTCTGCGTCCTTGGAGCCTGTCCTGAGCTTGTCGAAGGATCCTCTGCGGTGAAGAGGCTTCAGGTTCGTGCCAGCCGTTCCGCTTCCTCGATCATTGCTTCGAAACTTACCCGGATCCCTTCGGCCCAGAAAGTTTCTTCTCCGGGATTGAGGCCGAACGGCTGAAGCAGCTCGACCACGTCTTTCGTCGCGCCGGAACGCAGCAGATCGAGATACAGCGGCTCGAACCGGCTGCCCAGTCTTACCTGTTGGGCATACAAACTCTGCG
>Ga0326728_10002895_pt1 | contig 55605 bp, 52 predicted proteins | sample MB3enrmetagenome_FD_207602 | JGI IMG/M metagenome (GOLD analysis project Ga0326728, IMG submission 207602) | Lab enriched peat soil microbial communities from McLean, Ithaca, NY, United States - MB31MN | ecosystem: Environmental > Terrestrial > Soil > Wetlands > Peat | place: USA: New York... | reverse complement strand
CTCCTTCGCCGTGCGATAAACTCGCTTCGCCCGGCCGCCTCCTGCCCCAACTTCAGTCGCATCGCTCACAAGAAGATCTTCGGCCATGCAGACGCAAACGTCTATACGGCGAGATCCGGACGCTTACGAAGCTCTGGACGTCATGTACCTAACGTTTGAGCCCTCGGCGGTTGTACGAGGCTTTACGATTGACTATGCAATCCACGCATCAAATTTGCCCAAACATGTCACTGGAAAGTTGAACGTGGTTGTCTAGCGAAACGGGCTCTGCGTATACGTCTGTTCAGCAACTCCACATTGGCGTTTGGTGCCCTCCGTCGCCGATCAGTTCCCACAAGTCGGCTTGAGCTCAGTATTGCCTCGATTATTGCCAACTGCACATTGCGCTCACCTAGCCTCGCCGTCATTTGGGGGCGCGCCAGAGGGCTGGGGACTAGGATTCAATCCGACAGGCGCTGCCGGGCAGCGCGCGCGGCGATGCGCCAGCGGCGCGCCGCCGCCCGCTGCGATAAGCTGGAATCAGGAGCTGAAGCGCTACAGATGACCACTTCCCCATACAGATACTCGACCCTTGCCGTACATGCGGGGCAGTACCCTGACCCGCATACGGGCGCCGTGAACGTGCCCGTTTACCTTTCCTCCACCTTTGAACTGACCGGCATCGGCACGGACCGGGGCTGGGACTACTCGCGCGCGGGCAACCCCACCCGCGACCGGCTGGAAGAGGCGCTGGCGGCGCTCGAAGGCGGTTTCAGCGGCCATGCGTTTACCAGCGGCATGGCGGCGATCTCCGCGCTGGTGGCCATGCTGCGCTCGGGCGACCACCTGCTCTGTTCGCACAATGTGTATGCCGGCACGGTGCGGCTATTCGACCGCATCGTGTCGGGCTACGGCATCGACATCGAGTATGTGGATACCAGCAACCTCAAGGCGGTGGAAGCGGCGATCCGGCCCGCGACCAGGCTGATCCTCATCGAGACGCCCAGCAATCCGTTGATGGTCTTGACCGACATTGCGGCGGTGAGCGAGATAGCTCACGCTAAAGGCGTAGAGGTGGGCGTGGACAACACATTCATGTCGCCGGTATTGCAGAGCCCGCTGGCGCTGGGCGCGGATATCGTGATGCACTCGACGACAAAATACTTGAATGGCCACTCGGACGGGCTGGGCGGGGCGCTGATCGGCTCGACGCCGGAGCACAAGGAGCGGTTTCTGCTGGTCCAGAAGGCGGCCGGCGGCGTGATGTCGCCCTTCGAGTGCTTCCTGGTCCTGCGCGGCATCAAGACGCTGCCCCTGCGCATCAAGCAGCACGAGGAGAACGGCCGCGCCGTCGCGGAGTTCCTCTCCACTCATCCCAAGGTGAGCCGTCTGGCCTATCCGGGATTGAAGAGCCATCCGCAGTACGATCTGGCTGTGAAGCAGCAGCGGGGCTTCGGGTCGATGATGAGCTTCGAGCTGGAATCGCAGGCGGCGGCGGGGCGGTTCCTGGGGGCCATTAAGATCTTCCTGAGCGCGGAGTCGCTGGGCGGGGTCGAGTCCCTGGCCTCGCACTCTGCCACCACCACCCACGGTTCCGTGACCGAAGAGCAGCGCGCGGCCATGGGCATCACTCAGGGGCGCATACGGCTCTCCATCGGCATCGAGGACAAGGAAGACCTGATCGCCGACCTGGATCAGGCCCTGGCGGCGGTGTAGTGGAGCCTCATGATTGAATCTGTGCTCCTGTTGGCCATCGATACTTGCGGACCCTCCGGCTCCGTCGCGCTCGGCCGCCTGGCCGGGGGCGCGGTGGAAATCCTTGGCCAGATCGAGCTCGAAGGGCGCAGCTATTCGGCCACGCTGGTGGCCGCCGTGGACGAATTGCTGGCGCGGAGCGGGGTCGAGTTGCGGGAGCTGGCAGCCATCGTGGCCGTGAACGGGCCGGGCAGCTTCACCGGCGTGCGCGTGGGGCTGAGCGCCGTGAAAGGGCTGGCCGAGGCTGCGCGGATTCCTGTGGTCGCGGTTTCAAGGCTGGAAGTTCTGGCCGCGAAGGCTGGCTTGGAGTCTGCGGCTCTCGATGCGCACCGCCATGAGGTCTTCCTGCGGCTGGGCCGGCCGGACCGGGAAGCGACAGAAATGCTGGCCGGAGCAGCGGAGCTTGCGGCAGTCAATCCCGCGGGCGGGCGCATCGCCGTCTGCGACGATGCCGCCGCTTCCCTGCTCTCTTCGGCCTGGCCGGACGCGCAGTTGGTTCGAACTCCCCCGCCCACTGCCGCCGATGCGCTAGACCTTTGCGCGCCGCGCGTGGTGGCCGGGGAGTTTGTCGATGTGGCGCTGCTTGACGGCCATTACCTGCGTCGCTCGGATGCGGAGATCTTCGGCGAGCCTGTCGCGCCGCAACGCCTATGAATCTTCCTGACGGCGTGGAAATACGGATTCGCCGCATGGCGCTCGCGGACCTGGACCCGGTGATCGAGCTTGCCCTGAGCCTGCCGCAAGCGCCGCGCTGGCCGCGCTCGGCCTACCTGGCCGCTCTGAACCCCGATGCCGCGCCGCCCCGTATGGCGCTGGTGGCGGGGGATATGGAGACCGGCGCCGTTCAAGGCTTCGCCGTGGCCAGCCTGCTCCCGCCCCAGGCCGAACTGGAGACCATTGCGGTGGCCGCCGAAAGTCAGCGCCGCGGTTTGGCCCGCCGGATTTTCATTGCAATGGCCGATGAACTCAGAAAGGCACTGGTTACGGAAGTGCTTGTCGAAGTGCGCGCCTCGAACCTTCCGGTGCTCGCATTCTACCGGGCGCTGGGTTTCGCGATGACTGGCCGTCGCCCTCGCTACTATGCAGATCCAATTGAAGATGCGGTTCTGATGGAACTGCGTTTGGCTTGATCTGTCCCTGCCCCTGTCCGGCGGCCGGTGCGCAACCGAAGAATCTGCATGTGATCCAGATCACGCATTAATGCTCTTCGTCCTAGGTTCCACAACCTCAGATGACCTTTGGTTCTTTTTCCCTCTTGCCGTTTGAACCTCAATAGCGATATATGTAAATGTTCAGTCACCACAGGAGGTGCTTGATGGATGAAGTACAGAATCCAACGTTGAGCGAAGAGATCGATCGTCTGCATGCCGAACATCGCCGCTACGCTCAACGGTTGGAGGATTTGCTTCAAAAGCCCTATCTCTCCCAGGAAGAACAGCTTGAAGAAGTGCGCCTGAAGAAGCTGAAGCTGCACGCCAAGGATATGATCTTCGCTCTGGAGCGGCAGTTGCCGGTTCTCGCATAGAGCACGGAGGCTAGGTCCGGTTCGTCGCTCGGTTCAAGCGGGCGAATCGGTCGAGGTACGACCTCGCGCGTTGGATGTGAGCGGCCTCATGATGGCTTCTGTGGCTTCAGGAGGGGTAGAGTGTATCTTGCGCTGCGCTTGCCTGAGCTGTCTGTTGAGCGAATGCGAGAAATGGCCGTAGGCTCAAGCGGAATAACCGTATAATCGTTTGGGACGATGGTTCGTGACGGTTACATCTACGGCTTGAGCTTGCTGGCGGTGGCGATGGTGCTCTTCTGGGCGACAGGCAGTTGGGCTTGGTGCATCGCCCCTGTGCTTCTGGCAGCGTTCTTTCTATGGTTCTTCCGCGATCCCCGGCGCACGGTTCCCACCGGCGAAGGTTTGATTGTGTCGCCCGGCGATGGGCTGGTCACCGAGACTGCCGTACTCGCCACGCCTGAAGGACCCCGGCAGCGTATCAGCATCTTTCTCAGCATCTTCGACGTGCACGTGAACCGCTCGCCGATCGCCGGGGTTCTCACCCAGGTGCGCTATCGCAAGGGCGAGTATCTGAACGCCATGAATTCCGCCTCGGCGGACCGCAACGAACAGAACGCCGTAACCGTTCGCGGTCCGGGCTTTGAGGTCACCTTCAAACAGATTGCCGGCCTGCTGGCGCGGCGCATCGTCTTCAACTTCAGGGAGGGAGACACGGTGGAGCGCGGCCAGCGCGTGGGGCTTATCAAGTTCGGCTCCAGGGTGGATGTGCTGATGCCGGCCGAGGCAGCCCTGCGGGTTAAAGTGGGCCAGCGCGTCAAGGGTGGATCGAGCGTGCTGGCAGCCATGCCGGTTGGAGAGCGCCTGTGAACGGCCGCGATCACGAGCTGGCCAGAGCCAAGGTCCAGGCCCGGCTTCGCCGCGGCATGTTCCTGCTGCCCTCCTTGTTTACTGTAATCAACATCGCCGCCGGCTTTTTCTCCATCACCGAGACCATCACGGCCATCACCGCCGACGTGCAAACGCATCTGGATTGGGCGGCCATCGGCGGTGACGCGCAAACGCATCTGGATTGGGCGGCCATCGCCATCCTCTTCGCCATCCCCTTCGACGCACTCGACGGCCGCATCGCCCGCATGACCAATACCACCAGCGAGTTCGGCAAGGAGTTGGATTCGCTGGCCGACGCCATCACCTTCGGTGTCGCGCCCAGTCTGCTGGCGCTCATCTGGGGTTTCAACTTCCTGCCCGATTACCTCAACCCGCAGTTGCGCCTGCACTTGCAGCAGGCCGGAGCTTTCATCTGTTTTCTGTTCCTCATCGGCGGGGTCTCGCGCCTGGCCCGGTTCAACATCAGTCACGACGCCCAGCCGCGCAACCCCGGCCGGCCGGACCGTAAGTACTTTGTGGGCATGCCGATCCCCGCGGGGGCTGGGCTGCTGGCCTCGACCGTCCATTTCTGCTACGGCATTCCCATCGAGGATTGGTGGTGGTGGATTGCCATTCCCTGGCTTATCCTGGTGGGGCTGTGCGGATTCCTGATGGTCAGCACTTGGCGCTTCTGGTCGGGCAAGGAGATCAACTTCTCGCGCAGCCAGCCATTTCAACTCCTCTTTGTGCTGACTCCTGTCTTTTATATCGTTTTCCGGTACTCGAATGTCGCGTTCTTCGCGATTGGGCTGATCTATATGTTCTCCGGAATCTGGGCGCGGGCGGCCTATTCCTGGTCGCGGCGGCGAAGAAGAAGGCCGGTCGGCGTCTCCGGCCCCAAAGCAGCCGCGGCCGAGCCGGACTCGGTGACGCCCTCATAATCCCTTCCAGCGAAAAAGGACACCTGTGTACAAGATTGCTATCGCCGGAGCCTCTACCCTGCTCGGCCGGGAGCTGAAGGAAGCGCTGGAAGAGTCGCCCCTGGTCGCCGCCGACTTTGTTTTGCTGGACGAGGAGGCCGCGCAGGGCCAGTTGGACCGGGTCGGCGACGAGGTCACCTTCCTCCAGGCCATCGGCGACGACGCCTTTGAGCGCGTGGACTTCACCTTCTTCTGCGGCACGGAGAACCTGACCCGCAAGCACTGGCGCCAGGCGCTCCGCTCCGGCTCCACGGTCCTCGACCTCTCCGGCGCCCTCGACCAGGAGACCGGCGTGCTGGTGCGCGCTCCCTGGCTGGGTTCCGCGGCCGCCGCTCCCGACCTGTTTACCCCCGCCGTAGTCCCCGCCCATCCCGCGGCGCTGGCCCTGGCGCTGCTTCTTGAGCGCTTGCAACTGGCCGCGCCGGTGCGCTTTGCCGCCGCCACGCTGCTCCAGCCAGCCAGCGAGTTTGGCCGCGCCGCCTTGGACGAATTGCACCAGCAGACCGTCAGCCTGCTCAGCTTTCAGGGCCTGCCGCGCGCCCTCTATGACGCCCAGGCAGCCTACAACCTGCTCAGCGGCCTGGGCGAGAACGCCGCCGTTAGCCTGAACGCGGTCGAGGCTCGGGTGCGCCGCCACTATGACGCGCTCGCTGACGGGCGCTGGCCGGCGCTGGCTTTGCAGGTCATACATGCTCCGGTCTTTCATGGCCAGACGTTTTCGATCACCGTTGAAATGGAGCGCCCCGTCGAGATCTCCGCGCTGGAAGAAGCTCTGAGCGGCGACCACGTTGACCTCGTGCTCGAAGATACGGATTCGCCCTCCAACCTGGCCGCCACCGGCCAGAACGATCTTCTGGTCCGGCTGCGCCCCGAACCGGGCGGCGGGCGCAACTCGAATCAGACCTCCCGCCTGTGGCTGTGGGCCGCCTGCGACAATCTGCGCCTCAACGCGCAGAATGCCGTCGAGTGCGCCCTGGACCTGCGCCGGCTGCGTCCGCAAGGGACGGTGCAGTAAGACGACCCGATGCGAGTAAGACGAGAAGTGTTTGCCTTACTTTTCTTCTTATGGCTTATATTAGCGATGTTAATCTTACCTATGGTATAATGTAAGCCATGGATCAAGTGTTTGCTACCGTTAGCAGCAAGGGCCAGATGGTGATTCCGGCGTCGATTCGCGAGTCGCTGGGCATCGAGCCGGGGACGCGCGTCGCGGTGCGCCAGGAGGGGACGCGCGTGGTCTTGGAGCCGATAACGCGGGCGGCCAAAATGCGCTTGATCGACGAGTTGTGCGGCATTGCGGCAGGCGGCCCGTCGGGGACCGATATGCTGCTCGAAGAGCGGCGGAGGGAACGCGCTCTGGAGTTGGAAAAAGATGGCTGGTAGGACAATTCAGTGACCGTATTTGTCCTCGATTCTTCCGCCGTGCTTCGTTTCATCGATAAGGAAGCGGGCGCGGACCGCGTGCGAGAGATCTTCCGGGCCTTTGCGGACGGGCAGGCCGATGTGCGCATCTCCGCCGTGCAATGGGGAGAGATTGCGGGAAACCTGCGTAAGCGGTTGGGCGCGCCCGCGCAAAAGCGCATTCTGGAAAGCCTGTCGCAGCTCCAGCCAGGGGTCGTTTCCGTCAGCGCGGAACGCGCCGTGCGAGCGGCTGAGCTTCGTGTCGACCGCAAGCTCGCATACGCCGACGCCGTTGCCCTCGACCTAGCAATGGACTCCGCCGATCAGGTGCTGGTGACCGCCGACTACGACTTCAAGGCCGTGGACGATCTGGCGCGAATCGAATTCCTACCCCTGAAATAGACAAGCCGGCCCAACCGATGCTGCTTCTGCCGTTGTGCCCCAAGACCAGCGTCGGCAGGAGCGTCCACCCTGAAGATTCTGCATATGGGATCCTGCAAGAATCTGGACGGCCTCTTCCAGCCGCAAAAGGTTCTTCTGCGATACCCTGAAACTCATGCGCACGGCCTACATCGGAATGGGCGCCAACCTGGCCAGTTGGGCGGGGACGCCGGAGGCTACGCTAGCCGCCGCTGCTTTGCGCCTGGAATCTCTGGGCCGCCTGACCCGCCGGTCGTCCCTTTACCTGACCGAGCCGGTGGGCTTCGTCGAACAGCTGCGGTTTGTGAATGCCGTCGTCGCGCTCGAGACGGACCTCGCACCGCGGGAGCTGCTGGATGGGTTGCTGGCCATCGAGCGGGAGTTTGGCCGCGACCGGGCTGTGGGCTTCGCGAATGGACCCCGAACGCTGGATCTGGACATTCTGCTCTTCGGCGGCCTCGCCGTCAGCGAGCCGGGCCTCGAAATCCCCCATCCCCGCCTTGCCGAACGGGCCTTCGCGCTGATTCCCCTGTGCGAGATTGCGCCCGAGGCAACGGAGCCGCGGCGGGGAAAGACCGCCGCGCAGATGCTAGCCGATTTGCTCGCCAGCTCAAGGAACGCAGCCGGCGCCGTGGTCCGGCTCCAAAGCGATGCTTGGATAGTTTCCCAGGTCTCAAAGACGAGACCTGGGGCACCCAGGGTTCAAAGCGAGGCGTAGGGCGCCAAGTAGAATCGTCTGGTGGCCCTCGAATTCAACGTACTTGCGGCAAGCGAAGCGGGCGGGCGACGGGGCGAGCTTCGCCTGCCTCACCGCTCCGTCCAGACGCCGGCCTTCATGCCGGTGGGCACCGCCGGGACGGTCAAGGCCGTTCCCCAGGACGTGCTGGAAACCCTTGGCGTCGAGCTGATCCTGGGCAACACCTACCACCTCTACCTGCGCCCCGGCCACGATGCTATCCGGCGCATGGGCGGCCTGCACCGCTTCATGAGCTGGCCGCGCGCTCTGCTCACCGACTCCGGCGGCTTTCAGGTCTTCAGCCTGAGCGGGATGCGCAAGGTGAGCGACGAGGGCGTGCGCTTCCGCTCGCATCTGGACGGCAGCAGCCATTTCTTCACCCCCGAGCACTCCATGGAGGTGCAGATCGCGCTGGGCGCGGATATTTGCATGGCCTTCGACGAGTGCACGGAATATCCCGCTGAGCGCAGCAGGGCAGAAGAGAGCCTACGGCTCACCATGGCATGGGCGCGGCGGTCGCTCGATCGCTTTCGCGCCCGTTGCGAGCAAGTCGTTTGGCGCGGCGAACTGGGCGGCCGGACGCAGAGCCTCTTCGGCATCGTTCAGGGCGGAACCTACCGCGACCTGCGCCGCGAAAGCGCGGAGCGGTTAGTGGAGATGGACTTCGACGGCTACGCCATCGGCGGCCTGAGCGTTGGCGAGCCGCGCGCCCTGACGCTGGAAACCATCGCCGAAGTGCTGCCGCTGCTGCCCGCCGGTAAGCCCCGTTACCTGATGGGCGTGGGATACCCGGACGAGATCGAGCAGTACGCGCGCATGGGCGTGGACATGATGGACTGCGTGCTGCCCACTCGCGCCGCGCGCCACGGGCTGCTCTTCACTAGCGAGGGGCGGCTCAACATCAAAGGCAAACGATACGCCGAGGATGAGAGCCCGCCCGACCCCGCCTGCCCATGCATGGTCTGCCGCCGTTACTCGCGCGCCTATCTGCGCCACCTGATGCAGGCCGGCGAGGCGCTTTCGGGAACGCTGAACACCATCCACAACCTGGCCTATTACCTGGGAATCATGGAGCGGGTGCGGAAGAGCCTGGAGCCGGAAAGCGGGATTAGCAAGTCGGCAAGTTAGCAGGCCAGAGACTCAGCCGGTTGGCGGGCGGCGCGAAAAGCCAATGCAAAGGTCACGACCGCGCTGCACCAGAGGATTATGCCGGTTCCCAACGCCGCAACGCTCTGCAGGTCATCGACAGGAACAAATACAACGCTGGCCAATGCCCAGGCTAGAAGGATGGCTCCGGCCCGATAGTGCGCGGGATAGCGGAAGATCCGCCCCAACGGGAACATGTGCAGCCCCACGATGGCTGTGATGGCCGACGGGATGTAGACGTCGAGGTGCAGCCTGGCCAGAGTGAAGGCCACCGCGCCAACGGCGATCCATTGCAGCGTGTTGATCCAGCCGAAGGCGCGTCCCACGGCCGGATCGTCGGGCACGCGCGGCCAGCGCTTCGCCTCGCGGAAGAGATACACGGCCGCCGCAACCAGCGCCGCCATACCCAGGACAACGCCGGCAACGGTGGCTACGCTGAGCATCTGCATGGCGTAGAGCGCGAGAAGGAGCCACAGCGCTCCGAATACCGCGACGACGATTACGCCCGATGCCCTGCCTCTGAGCTGATTTGCATTCTCAATCTTCATGGTATTTCTCCCGGAATTCGTGGTTTGATCCGAAACGCGTGGCAAGGAATGGCGTGGGCCGTCAGCCGCCGATGGCCCCGCCCAGCAGTTGTTTCAGCGCCTGGACATACTCGGTCAGCGCCTGCCGGCCGGCTTCGGTCATGCGATAGAGGGTTTGCGGCTTGCGATGGACGAACTTTTTCTCGACCGTCACGTAGCCGGCTTCTTCCAGCTTCAGCAGTTGCGCGCCCAGGTTGCCGTCGGTCGAGCCGGTCTTCGTGCGCAGCCAGGTAAACTCCGCCTCCTCGACCCCAATCAGCAGCGAGAGCAAGGCCAGGCGCAGCTTCCCGTGGATCACAGGATTCAGCTCCGGCAGCTCAGGCATGGGAAGCCCCCTGCTTGTTTCTGCGGGCTTCGCAGAACATCGCATAACTCCCGAAGACGATCTGGCAGATGAAGATGGCAACCAGAAACACGATCGAACTCTGGGTCACGGTGCCAAAGCAGGATGCCACTGCGGCCAGCCACCACACAACTGCGCAGGCAAATTGCACACTCCACTTTAGAATCATGCTGGAGGCCGCGTTGGTTGTGCCCAGCATGGCCGCGATCACCGCCACGAAGAGCTGCTGGTCATACTTGCCGCTCAGCGCCAGAGAAAACAAGAGGATGAACATCGAGATCCCCATTGTGATCCAGAGGGCGCTGATGGCGCGGCCAATGGTAGTTGAAGGTTGCCTGCCTCTCTTGCGCGTTGCCAGAACCACGGTCAGCACCGAGGCGCTGATCATGGTCACCGGCCAGGCGAGCGCGGTGTGGCCCCAGATGGACCAGCCAAAGCCCCAGGTGGACCAGGCAATGGCGATATAGTAGGCCACGCCCCACAGAACAAAGGTCCAACCCCAGCTCTCGGTGCCCCGCCGGCCCTCGGCGATCATATTTTCAATCAGGCTCAGCCTGTCTTTCAGTCCCAACTCTTCAGAATCTGCTTTCATGTTTTATCTCCTCCGAGGCCTCTGTTTGTCTCCAGAGTGTTCCTCTATAAGGAGTACTCTATTATATAGAGTATCAAATGTCAAGAACTTTTTTCAGCTTTTTTTGATTCTGGCTTGGGCTTTACACCGGGATGAGCCCGGAAACCTGGGAGCCCTGCTTTGCGAACCTTCCCGTCAGCCTGGGTTGCGCCGGCCTCGACCGCGCCTCGCGGAAATCGCTTAACTCCCCGGTCACGCACTCCAGCACTCCAGCCCAGTCGCCGGGGCTTTGCTGGCGGAAGAGCCTTGCGGTGGGGTACCAGGGGGTGGTCTCGATCTCCTGCATCCAGCGCCAATCGCTTAGATAGGGCAGTAGAATCCAGATTGTCTTGCCCATTGCGCCGGCCAGATGGGCAATGCAGGTATCGGTGCTGATGACCAGATCGAGCGTGGCCACCATTGCGGCCGTTTCGGCCAGATCCTTATCCGCGCTCGACCCGTCCCAGACAAAAACACTGCCCGCCAGCCCGGACAGTTGCTCCGCTGCCTCGCCTTTTTGCAGCGAGATCCAATTGATGCCGGAGTTGCGCAGCAACGGAAGCAGCGTTTTCACCTCCATTGACCGCTGGCAGTCCGCCTTATAGCGGGGATTGCCCGCCCAGGCGATTCCCACGCGCAAGGGCCGCAGAACAGAATCAAAATTGAAATGCCGATTGGGCCGGGCGTTCGGAGTCTGCGCGCGCTTCTCAATCGCAAGCTGCGGATCGGCGTCCAGGTACGCGCCCGGCCAGGGAACCGTCTCTACCCTAGTGTCAAAAACGGCCGGCAGGCTCAGCAGCGGGCATTCCAAGTCGAACTGAGGGGGCTTTGCGCCCAGCAGCGCAATCTCGACCTGTCCGGCGCGCACCGCGGGCAGTGAGGCCATCAGGCGCTCGACCGGCGCCTGCACCTGCAGAATGACCGCGCCGCCGCGCGCGGCAACCAGGGCCGCATAGCGGCAGAACTGAATGGTATCGCCCAGTCCCTGCTCGGCGTGGACCAGCACCCGGCGGCCCTCGAGCGGCTCGCCCTGCCACCTGGGCTGGCGGAAGACGCGCGGGCTGCGATGAACCTCGCGGAAGCGCCAGCGCGCCTCGTACGCCGGCCAGCCTTGCCCCCAGTCGCCCAACCTAAGCTGCGTCAAGGCAAGGTTGTACTGCGCGCCGGGGTGAGTTGAATCGCGCTCGACCGCCGTCCGCTGCGCCCGCAAGGCCTCATCCATCCGGCCCAGATCCAGCAGAGAGTTTCCGCGGTTGGAGGCCGCGGCCAGGTTGCCCAGCGTCTCGGCCCGCTCAAAGACTTCGATCGCCGCCGCGAAGCTGCCTTCGGTGTGGAGCAGAATGCCGTGCATGTTCACGGCTTCGCCGTAGTCCGGATCGCGCCCGAGAGCCCAGCGCAGCCAGCCCCAGGCTCCAGCCAGGTCCCGCTCCGCCGCGCGGAACTGGCACCAGGCCACCTGCGTCTCCACCTGCTCGGGATTCAGCGCGAAGGCCTTGCGCAGGTGCGCCTCCGCCTCGGCGGGCCGGCGGCGTTCCCGCTCCAGAATTGCCAGGTTGATCCAGCCCGCTATCAGATCCGGGCGCAGTTCGACCGCGCGCTGCAAGGCCGCCTCGGCAAAGACCTCCCGCCCCTGCTCGCGCAACAGGCTGCCCAGGTTCATCCAGGCGGCGGCAAAGTCCGGGCGCAGCACCAGCGCCCGCCGGTAGCGCGCCTCGGCCTGCTTCTGCCGGCCCAGCCGCGCCAGCGCAAAGCCGGCGGCAAACTCGCCCTCCGGCAAGCGGGGCCTTAACGCCAGTGCCCGTTCGTAGCGCTCCAGCGCCTGTTCATTCTGTCCCATCGCGGCCAGCGCATTGCCCAGGCCCAGGTGCGCGGCCACCAGAGTCGGCTGCCGCTTGAGGGCCAGCTCAAACTCCTTCGCCGCCTCCGCTTCGCGCCCGGTCGAGATCTTCAGCTCACCCAGCCCGATCCGGGCCAGCGCGTTCACTCCGTCCCGGCGAATGGCCTCCTCATAGGCGAGCTCAGCCTCGCCGCTCCGGCCGGCGGCCTTCAGCGCCTGCCCCAGCGCGACCCACGCGGTGACCATCTCCGGCGCCGCGTCCACGGCCGCCTCAGCCATCTTCACCGCGGCCTCGAACTGGCGGCTGGCCAGCGCCACCAGGCTCATGCCCACCAGCGCCTTCGGCTGGCGCGGGTTCTCGTTCAGCATCCGCTGGTAGCCCAGCGCCGCCTCGTTCAACCGTCCGGTCAACCCATTGCGGGAAACTGCTTCTTTCGCCAGCTCTGCCATAGGTTTCTAGGGATCGTCCAGACGCCCGGCGCGGCCAAAGCGCGCGCCAGGCCCAAGACAGAACAACCGCCCTCCCTGGACCCTAAACCGGACGGCGCGGGCGCTCAAACAGAAAACTATTGGAATGCGAGGTTTGCAGTCGCGTCTTTCCCGCTTCTTCTCCATAGTTCAATTTCGGGACGGGACCGCGAGCCGGCGGATTTACACTGATGCAGACGTTTTTTCGGAGTGGTTATGAGCGCTGAATCCTCACTTGAAGCCCGCGTTCCCCTGCTGGAGCGCGACGGGGTCCCCGCCGAGGTGGCCGTTCTGTACGACAAGCTCTATGCCGACCGCGGCGTGGTGCCCAATATGTTCAAGGCGCTGGCCAACGCACCGGAGCTGGTGCTGGGCATCGCCGCGCTGCTCAAGCCGCTGATGGCCGAGGGCGCGCTGCCGGGCTGGTACAAGGAGCTGATCGCCACCCGCGTGGCCCTGCTGAACCAGTGCGAATACTGCGTCAGCGCCCACCGCTTCTTGGCCGTCAAGCGCGGCGCCACGCCCGAGCAGGCGGCCAGCCTGGAAGCCTTCGAGACCGGCCCCTTCACCGAAAAGGAGAAGGCCGGCTTCCGCTACGCCAGCCTGCTCCACGGCTCGGGCAACGCCATTGACGAAGCGGCCTTCGCCGGACTCAGCGCCCACTTCAGCCTGCAGGAGATCGTCGAGCTGACCGCCGTCGCCGCCGCCTTCGAGTTCTTCCCCCGCTTCAACTCCGCCTTGCAGATTCCGGTTACGCCGCTGCCGGAGGGGTGCTAGCGCCTGAACTGACGCCGGATCGCAAGCAGGAACAAGCCAAACAGAGTCGAGGTCAGCAAAGTTTCGAAGATCGCGAGAACTCGCCCCCAAGGGTAGGCAGGAGCGTATTCGGCGCTCTTCTGAAATGTCGCCGTATCGACGGCGGCGATCGCGCCCTTGCCTGCCAAACGCCCCTCCCTCCACAGATTCTCTCCATAGCTCTTTTGGAGATTCCAAACCGATGCGTAGCTCTCGGCTTGGCTGGCTCCTTGCCGCTTCAATCCAACACCGGGAAGGGGAAACAATGCCGCAAACAAGACCAGGATTCCCAGCAGCCACAGCATCGGCTTCCCATAACTGTTCCCGTAATCGCTCGCATACCGGTAGAGGGCCACCAGGCTCAGCCTGGGATGCAGCCACCGCCGCAGGCGCAAAAGCGGTCCACCCGTCGGCCCAGCCAGCCGCTTCATCTCCATTTCGCCAAAATGAAACTCATTGGCCGTCCAGTAATCCAGGCGGGAATCATAGTTCTTCTTCAACTGCTGATAGATTTGCGCTACTGCCCGGTAGTCGCGCTGCCCATCTCTCTGTAATTCTCTCTCGAAGTCTTGATCGAGAGGAACCGTCTCCTCGAAGACCGCAAGGCCGCGATTGCTTTCCCGTTTTGCCCACTTCACGGAGGAGGTAAACCAGACCTGGCTCGCATCGCTATTGTGGAAAAGGGCATGGCTCAGATCTACGTCGTCAAAGACGGCCTCCGCTGGCCTGGCGAATTTGGCAAGGTAAAAGACGCCGCTCGGCGTCCGATCGATCGTCGGCAGAAACTGTGTATGCCGGAATTCCGCTTGATCGAGAAAGTTGCATCTGCGCCAATCGGCCCTTCCGTGAAATCTTGTGCTCCAAAAACCTGCCACCTGCGTGAAGGTTGCGAAGTCGAAGTTTGCGTCCTGCGTGAAGGTCGCGGCGTAGAAGTCCGCCTTCTGCTTGAAGGTCGCTAGGATGAAGTTCGCGCCCTGCGTGAAGGCTGCTCTTTGGAAGTTCGCCCTCTGCGTGAATGCCGCGCCGAAGAAGCTCGCGTTCTGCGTGAAGGTCGCGGCGTAGAAGTCCGCCTTCTGCTTGAAGGTCGCCCCGTCGAAGTTTGCGTACTGCTTGAAGGTCGCGAAGTCGAAGTTTGCGTCCTGCGTGAAGGTCGCTCCGTCAAACCGGCAAGCAGCTTGGAATTCCCTTCCTCTTATATCGACTTGAGGGAAAATAAAGCGCTCAAAGAAAGCCTCGTTCTCCCCTGCTTCTGCCAGAATCCTCTCAAACTCCAACCAAAATGCATCGAAGAGCGGCCCAGACTGCTTATTCGGGTCCTTCGAGTGCATCAGGCATACGAGCCTCTCGTCGACTCCGTCCGGCGCAGCGTGGAGTTTGCGTCCACAGCTTTGGGCGGGGTAGTAGCCCATCCCGACCGGGCAGCCGGCCTCGGCGCTTTCGCCTGGCGTCGCGGCGCTCTCAGCAGACTCTATCCTGGGTTCTTCGTCCGAGCTTTTGCCGGGTTCAATCTCCGGCTCTGCCACTGCTTTCTCATCGGACGCAACCCTGGACTCCGGTTCCACTCGCTCTGCCGACGCAGATTCTTGCTCATCCGCCATAATGCGCGAGTATATCGCAGGCGGCGTCATAGCTGGTCGAAGATCTCCCTGAAGTCGTATGCGCCGGATTTGCCGGCCAGCCATTCGGCGGCGCGCACGGCGCCCAGGGCCAGGCCGCGGCGGCTGAGGATGTTGTGGCGCAGCTCGAGAACGTCGTCGGGGCCGGCGGCGGTCACGGTGTGTTCGCCCTTGGCGTCGCCTACGCGGTGCGAGACGATCTCCACCTGAGCGCCAGGCTGCGCTGCTTCCACGATCTGCCGCAGGGTGATGGCAGTGCCCGATGGGGCGTCGAGCTTGGAGACGTGGTGGGTCTCTGTGATCGAGAACGTGTAGCCTTCGAGCCTGGCCAACTCGGCGGTGAGGCGGAAGAGCTTTTGCACGCCGATGGAGAAGTTGGTTCCGTAGAGCAGCGCGCCGCCCTTTTGCGCCTTGGCCCTCATCTCCTCCAGGTGGGCGTACCAGCCGGTGGTGCCGACGACGATGCGGCCGCCCAGGGCGAGCACGGCGCGCATGTTCTCGACCGCGGCCTCGGGGGCGGTGAAGTCGATGACCGCGTCCACGCCGGCCAGATTGGGCGCGGTGAGCGCAGAGGCGTGCTGGTTCTCGGTGATATCGAGCGCGCGGACGCCGTGGCCGCGCTCGCGGGCGACCTCGGCGGCCAGGCTGCCGGTCTTCCCCTTGCCTAGAACGAGAATGAGCATGGTGAACCTCGTTTCCAGTTTCTAGCTGCTAGCTCTTAGCCTAAAGACAACCCGCGATGAACTTCTGTGGTATCCCGCCCTTTCGCCAGAAAAAAGGCGAAAGGATGGGGCACCCAGCGAACCACCAAGAGCTAGTAGCTAGATGCTGTTAAAGGCTTTCGCGCCTCAACGTCGAAGATCAGCGGGTCGGGGTCCTTGAAGAAAGCGGCGTGGAGCGAGCGCACGGCCTCGTCGGCGTCGTCCTCTTCGATCATGAAGCTCATGTTGATCTCGCTGGCGCCCTGCGAGATCATGCGCACGTTGATGTGGCGGATGGCGGTGAAGACCTGCGCCGCCATGCCGTTCTTGCCGCGGATATCTTCGCCGACCAGGCAGATCAGCGCCTTCTTGCCCTCGTATTTCACGTCGGCCAGCTTGCCCAGGTCGGCGGCGATGGCGGGCAGATTGTCGTTCGAGTCCACGGTCAGCGAGACGCTCACCTCGCTGGTCGAGACCATATCGACGGCGCAGCGGTGCTGGTCGAAGACGGCGAATATCTCCTTCATGTAGCCGTGGGTCATCAACATGCGGCTGGCCACCATGTCGATGATACTGAGCTTCTTCTTGACGGCGATGGACTTGAAGGGGCTTTTGCAGTGCGGGGCGAGCGAGGCGATGCGCGTGCCCTCGCAGGCGGCGTTGCGGCTGTTCAGCACCAGCACGGGAATGTTCTTCTTGACCGCCGGCAGGATGGTGGCCGGATGCAGCACCTTGGCACCGAAGTAGGCCAGCTCGGCCGCTTCCTCAAAGCTGATGACCTTGACGCGCAAAGCGTCGGGGCAGATGCGGGGATCGGCGGTCATAATGCCGTCCACGTCGGTCCAGATCTCGATGGACTCGGCGGAGAGTGCGCCGCCTATAATGGCGCCGGTGAAATCCGACCCGCCGCGGCCGAGGGTGGTGGTGATGCCGGCCTCGTTCGAGGCGATGAAGCCGCCCATCACCGGCACCTGCCCCAGGCTGGTGAGCGGGAGCAGCCTGTTCTGGGCGCGCCTTTCGATGATTGCGTCCTGGGGGACGGCTTTCTGAAACTGCGAGTCGGTGACGACGATCTCGCGCGCGTCCACGTGAACGGCGTCGATGCCCAGCTCTCGGAAGGCCGCGGTGACGATGCGGCTGGAGAGGCGCTCGCCGTAGCTGACGATCAGGTCGGAGATGCGCGGGGTGAGTTCGAGAATGGCCGCCAGGCCGCGCAGGATCTCATCCAGGGAGTCGAGTTTCTGGTCGATGAAAGCGATCAGGTCGGTTGCTTCGGAGGGGTCTTTGACGAGCTCGGCGGCGGTGTCGCGATGGCGCGAGCGCAGCCGGGAACTGATGGCCAGAGCGCCGACGCGGTCTCCTTGCGCGGCGGCGGCGGCGGCGCGCAGCAACTGGTCGGTTACCTTGGCCATGGCGCTGACGACGACCACGGGCTGTTTGCCGAGGGCCGCCCTCCCGGCCACAATGGCCGCGGTCCGGCCGATGGCGGCCGCATCCTCGACCGACGTGCCGCCAAATTTCATCACGACCAGGCTCATGCGAATCTTCCTACCGGGTTTCCTCTGCTCTGAAAGACCGCGGGGTCCAGATTGCCCAGGCTTGCCAGCAGTTCGGCGTTGAGGATGGTAGCGCCAGCCGCGCCGCGAATCGTGTTGTGCGAGAGCACGGTGAACTTCCAATCCAGCAAGCCGCAGGGGCGCAGGCGGCCCACGGTCACCGCCATGCCCTTGCCGCGATTCCGGTCCAGGCGGGGCTGCGGGCGATCATCCTGCGGCGCCCACTCTACAGGCTGCTCCGGAGCGCTGGGCAGGTCCTGCCCGGCCAGGGGACGAAACTCCGCCCAGGCAGCCAGAATCTCTTCTCGCGTGGCTGGCCTGCCCAGCTTGTTGCCCAGCTTGATCGAGGCGCTCAAGGTGTGGCCGTCCACGACCGGAACGCGGTTGCAACTGGCGCTGATGCGCGCCGCCAGCGGAGTCACGGCACAGTCTTCCAGCCTGCCCAGCAGCTTGAGCGTCTCTTCCTCCATCTTCTCTTCTTCGTTGGCGATATACGGCACCACATTGTCCAGAATGTCCATCGACGCCACACCGGGATAGCCCGCGCCGGAGACGGCCTGCATGGTGGTGGCGAAGATCTGCGTGATGCCGAAGCGCTCTTCGATGGGCTTGAGCGCCAACACCAGGCCCATGGCCGTGCAGTTGGAGTTGGTCACAATGTAGCCGCCCGAATCCCGCCGCCAGGGTTGCTCCTCGATCAGACGCAGGTGCCCGGCGTTCACCTCGGGAATGACCAGAGGCACGTTGGGAGCCATGCGGAAGGCGCTCGAATTCGAGACCACGGCGCATCCGGCGGCGGCAAAGCGCGGCTCCATCTCGCGGGCAATCGCGGCATCCACGGAGGCAAAGACGATCTTCGGCGCGCCCTCGGGCTCCGCCGCGGCGACCGTCATGCCGGCGATGCGCTCGGGCAGTGGAGTGTCCAGGCGCCACTTCGCGGCCTCGCCGTAAGCCTTGCCGCTGGAGCGGTCGCTGGCCGCCAGCCAGACGATCTCGAACCACGGATGGTTCTCAAGAAGCTGAATGTAGCGCTGGCCGACCATTCCGGTCGCGCCCAGAATTCCAATTGGGTATTTGCTATTCATGGCCGTAGAAACTCCAGTGTACAGGAGGACGGGCGCGGCGCGGCAAATTGCGCGGTGCATGGGGAAAGTCACTTTTTTGCGCCACCGTCCACAGCGTCCGAAACGCGTGTCTCAACTTCCGGGGGTTCTTGAATAGATGCGCGCGGTGTAGTCGATCGGGCGTTCACCGTTCTTGATGGGAAACTCACCATGGAACGCGTCTGAAAACCTCTCGGACGCCTTCCGCGAAAAGCGCGGGAAAAGCCCGCCGGAGAGCTTGACGACTTTGGCCCTGTGGATGGATGAGTTCCGCCTTCACAGCGCCGGCGAGTTATCGCCCAGAAGCGCCTCGCGCACAATCTTGATGGGCGGAAAACCCTGGCGCAGGAAGTTATTATGAAACTCCTCCAGCGAAAACGCCGCGCCCTGCTTCTTCTTCATGTCCTCGCGCAGCTTCATGATTTCCAGCTTGCCCAGCGTGTAGTAGAGATAAGTCGGATCGCTCGTCCCCCGCTTCGTCTCCACCAATGCCGTCTCCTTCGACTGGTAGCCCTCCTTCTGAAAGAACGCCACCGCCTCCTCGAAGCTCATCCTGCCGGAGTGCATCTCGATGCCCACGACGAAGCGCGCGTTCCTCAGCAGTGCGTCCTGCAGTTGGCCAAGCCGCAGGAACTTGGATTCGCGCTCATCCTTCGCACCCGCTCCAGGCTGGCCATACCCTTCGTCCAGCATCATCTGCTCGCAGTAATGAGCCCAACCCTCGATATCGGTGTTCGCTCCCAGCAGCTTGCGCACCCGGCTCGGCGCCTGCGGCAGCCACAAGAATTGAATGTAATGCCCCGGATAAGCCTCGTGGACCGCCGTCGAAATCACCGTGCCCACATTGAACGAGTGCATGTAGCCCTCCACCTCGTCGGGCTTCATCGACGGGTCGGGAAGAGTTACGTTGAAATAGGCCTCCGTCGCGTGCGTCTCGAACGGACCCGGCGTATCCATGCTGGCAAAGGTCGTGGCGCGCATGAAGGGCGGCGTCTCTTCCACGATCGGCCGCACGTCTGACGGAATGGTAACAATGTTATGCGTCCGGATGAAGCTCACGAGGCCATCGAAGGTAGCTCGAAAAGCATCCAGCAACCGATCCGGCGCCGAGTGATTCTCGCCCAGTTCTTCAAGCACCGCGCTCGGCGTCTTGTCCGGCTCCAGCTCCTTCGCAGCCTCTTTGAAGTGCGCCTGGTTTTTGCGCAGGTCCGCCCAGCCAATCTCCAGCAGCTTGTCCAGTGGGAGGTCCACCATCTCGTCGTACTCGAGCTTCTTCGCAAAGGTCTCCGCGCCGATGCGGAAATCCCCATGCGATCTCGCCAGCAGGTCAGTCTTCAGCCAATCAAGATAACTCTTCAGCGCTGTAACCGCCGCCATATTCGTCTGCGTAAACTCCGCCTTCAGCCCTGCGTCCTGCGCATCGGCGAAGGCCGCCGGCACGTCCTGCTCAAAGAAGCTCACAATTCCCGGCAACTGCTCGATGGCGATCTCGGAATAAATCCGCGGCGGATTCTTCAGGTTCGCGCGCGCAGCCGCCAGCAGCGCCGGCATCTGCTTTTCCCGCGCGATGAGTGATCGCAGCCGCTCATCCGGCGACGCAAACTTGCGCTCCATCAGCACAAATGCCCCATTCGCGCATGTGCTCGAATAATTATCCGCATTCTTCTCCCACGGACGAATCGTTTCCAGCGTAAGGAGTCGCGAGCGGATGTTGGAGAGCACAATCTCCCGGTCGCTCCGAGAAACAGAATCGGCTGCTTCAGAATCAGGGTGAATCGCCTCGATGCGCCTTTCAAAGCTCTTCAGCGCGGCAATCTCGGCGTCGATATTCTTGCGCGAGTAATCCTCCAGTTGCGTGTCGTACTGGTGATAGCCCGCCTGCGTTCCCAGCGTGGGTTGATAGAGCAGGTAAACTTGGTCGAGATACTCGTTCGAGAGCTTCTCCAATTGCTGTTTCCAGGTCTTGGTCGCAGCACGCGCAGTTATAGCAGAAGACATACAAACTCCCATCGCAAACAAGGTGACGAGCCTTTTCATTCTTCTCCTCAGTATCAGAGCCTTCCGTTCACGCGCTCGCCGGCGCCGCCGCCAGGTTGCCAAGCACTTCATGAATCTCAAGCAAGACCTCGTCGGGCCGCACAGCAACCAAAGGATACTTCAATAACCCCTGCGGCGTGAACTGCGCGCCGCGCCTGGCGTTGCGCGCCACCAATCGCATCAGATGCGCCGGATCGACCGCCGCATTCTCCATAAACCGCATCTGCAGTTCGCCGCGCTTGCGATCGATCTGCGCAATGCCTATCCGCTCGCACTCCAGGCGCACCATCGCCGCTTCCAGCAGGTACACGGTCGCGTCCGGCGGCGCTCCATAGCGGTCTTCCATCTCCGCGCGCACCTCGGCCACAGCCGCTTCGCTCGCGGCCCCGGCTATCTTCTTGTAGAGCCGCAGCCGCTGGTTCTCTTCCGGCACATAACTCTCGTCGATGCGCAGCGCAATCCCCAGATTGAGCTGCGTCGCCGGACGCTCCTCGCTCGTCTTGCCCTTCAGCTCCTTTACAGCGGCCTCCAGCATCGAGGTGTATAACTCGAAACCCACCGCCTCGATGTGCCCGCTCTGCTCGCCGCCCAGCATGTTGCCCGCTCCGCGCAGCTCCAGGTCCAGCGCCGCAATCTTGAACCCCGCGCCCAGGTCGCTAAACTCCTTCAGCGCCGCCAGCCGCCTCCGCGCTACTTCCGTCAGTTCATCCTCGGGCGGAATAAGTAAGTAAGCATAGGCCCGCCGGTTCGACCTTCCCACCCGTCCGCGCAACTGGTATAACTCGCTCAACCCATGCCGGTCCGCGTGGTTGATAAGCATGGTATTCGCCAGCGGAATATCCAGTCCATTCTCGATGATCGTCGTCGCCACCAGCACGTCGTACTCGTGGCGCATGAAGGCCAGCATAACTCTCTCGAGCTCCGTTTCGCTCATCTGCCCATGGCCTACCGCGACGCGCGCCGCCGGGACGAGTTCCTGAATCCGCGCCGCAATCTCGTAAATCGACTCCACTCGATTGTGAACAAAATAAACCTGCCCGCCGCGCTCTAGTTCGACCTCCATGGCGGAGCGCACAATCTTTTCGTCGAACTTCGCCACCACGGTCTGAATCGCCATGCGGTCCTTGGGCGGCGTCTCGATCACGCTCATGTCCCGCAGTCCCACCAGCGACATATGCAGCGTGCGCGGAATCGGCGTGGCGCTCATGGCCAGCACATCGATCTCCTTCCGCATCTGCTTCAGCCGCTCTTTGTGGCGCACGCCGAATCGCTGTTCCTCATCCACCACCAACAGCCCCAAATCCTGAAACTTGATGTCCTTCGAAAGCAGCCGGTGCGTGCCGATCAGGATGTCCACCTTGCCCGTTTCCACGCGCGCGACGATATCTTTCTGCTCCTTCGCCGTGCGGAATCGCGAGATCATCTCCACGTTGATGGGGAACTGCGCAAACCTCTTTTTGAAGGTTTCGAAATGCTGAAAGCTGAGAATCGTCGTCGGCGTCAGCACGGCCACTTGCTTGCCGTCCTGCACGGCCTTGAACGCCGCCCGCATAGCTACCTCGGTTTTTCCATAACCCACGTCGCCGCACAGCAGCCGGTCCATCGGCGTCGGCGATTCCATGTCGTACTTGATGGCCCGGATCGCCGATAACTGATCCTCAGTTTCGCTGTAGTCGAATGACTCCTCAAACTCCCGTTGAAACTCGCTGTCCTTTGAAAAAGCAGTTCCTTGCGCCGTGGTCCGCTCCGCATATAACTTCAGCAACTCGCCGGCCATATCCTGCATGGCCTTGCGCACCCGAGCCTTGGTCTTGATCCACTGCTGCGAGCCCAGCCGGTTCAGCGCCGGCGCCGGTCCCGCGTCCGTCGAGCGATACTTCTGAATCAGGTCCAGCCGGGTTAGGGGAACATATAACTTGGCTGCTTCGGCAAACTCCAGGATCATGAACTCGACGGAGAGACCGTCCTGCGCAATCTCCTTCAGGCCCCGGTACTGCGCAATCCCATGCTCCACGTGAACCACGTAATCGCCGATCCCCAGGTCGCGAAAATCTGAGACAAACGCCGCCGTCTTCGATCGCGTCGGCTCCGGCCGCGCTGCCACATCCACATCGTCGTTCAGGTCGTTCGCCCCGAAGACAATGAGATTGGAATCCAGGAAGCTCACCCCCGCCGCAATCTGCGTCCGCACAATCGCCGGCACGCGCAAATCCCCGGCCAGGTAACTCCCCTCGTCCATCACCGTCTCGCCGGGATGCGGGTTCCTGCTACCCAGCCTGTAGGGAATCCGATACTCGCGCAGCATGGTCGCCAGCCGCTCCACGTCGCCCTGGTGCGGAACCGCCAGCACAATCCGCGCCTCCGCGGCCATCAGGTTGCGCAACTGCTCGGTCAGCGCCGGAATCGACCCATGAAAGCGCAGCGTGGGCCGCGTGTTCAGCTCGATCTCGCCCAGCGTGCTGTCCTCGTCCAGCACATCCACCGCGCCTAACCGATCCAGGTCCAGACCCAAGTGCGCGTCAAGCTGCGCCTGTAACACCTCCGGCCGCAGATAGATGTCCTCGGGCCGGATCAGCGACCCGATCCCCGACCGCTCGTGCCGCTGCTCGACCTTGTTCCACCAGCGGTCGATCTGGTTGCGCACCATCGCCGGCTCGTCGACAAAAAGCGCGCACTTAGGCAGCAGAGTTAGCAGCGACTTATCCGCCCCGGCCACCGTGCTGAAAAACTCCCACCCCGGAAAGACGCTTACCTCGCCGGCAGCGGCCAGACTGGCGGCCATCTCTTGATTCTCCTGTAAGTCTTCGCCGTCGCCTTCTAACTCCACGCGCTGCCGGCTTAGCCGCCCATGCACCGCTGCGAGCAGCCGCTCCGTCACCGGCGTCTCGGTCAGCGGCAGCAACTGCGCTTCGTCCAGCCCGCCCTGCGAGCGCTGCGTCTCGGGGTCGAATTTGCGGATGGTTTCAATCTCGTCGCCGAAGAACTCGATGCGCACCGGCCGGTCGGCCTCCGGCGAATACACGTCCAGAATCCCGCCCCGCCGCGTGAACTGCCCCGGCATCTCCACCAGGTCCATCTGCGTATATCCCACCGCGGCCAGGTGCTCGGTCAGCACCTCCACGTCCACTTCTTCGCCGCGCTTCAGCGTCACGGCTAACCCAGCGTAGTAGGCGCGGTCGAAGAGCCGCAGCGCCGCCGACTCCACCGGCGCAATCAGGATCGAGACCGCCCCGGTGGCCAGCTTCCACAACGCCGCCGCGCGCTGCTCCTGCACGTCGGGATGGGGAGATAGATTCTCGAAGGGAAGCACATCGTGGGCCGGCAGCCGCGCCACCTGCGCGGGGTCCACCGCTCCGGTCAGCTCACAGCCGGCGCGCAGCATCGGCTCCAGCGCCTCGGCGGCCTTGTTGTCGGCCACCACCACAATCACCGGCTGCCGGGCCGCGCGCGCCATCAGCGGCAGATAGATCGAGCGCGCCGTCGCCGTCAGCCCGGAGACACATCTCCGCCCCGCACCCAGGCTCAGATGCCTTCGTACGCGCTCAAATCCCGAAGAGTGCTCCAGCTCCGCAAACAATTCGCGGACAAACGGGAGAATCATCTGCTGTCAGTTTAGCAGCGTTGACGATTGCGCTGGAACAGCAGTCATGTGAACTTGAGGAGGTCCAGATTGGCAATCTCCATTTTCCCCTTTAACCGGGAATAGAAGGCTTGATGGAATTCAAACTCCTTGCGGCCTTCCTTTCGGCATTTCTCCTCGACGATGTGCATAATCTTGAGTTTGTCAGCAGTTGGAGTCTTGATGCCGAAGATAATTCCCTGGAGGTCCTCGAAACGATATTTTAGCTTTCTTGATGACGGATCCGTGAAGTCCATTATCGAGCCGTCGAGTGTCAACCTGAACTCCTTTTCGTGTTCCCAGTCGGTCAGCTTGGTCGTGATGGCTGTCGTAGACTGCTCCCAGTACCGTTTGCGCCACCTCTCCGATTCGGACATTATGTCTTGGACCAACAGGCTAATGTTCCCAGCAGAGTCTTGGAACCAATACCGCAGCATTGGGCGCGTGAGCCTACCAAGGGAACGGAAGAAGTCGATCTCTACAAATCTGGGCTTGTATTCAACCTTGCAAAACGGGTGTCCAACCTCACCATAGATTGGAGCGGGACCGCCTTTCCCGCTCCTCATTCCGTGAATCTGATTCAACTTAATGGCAGGGGCGCCATTCGAGTCTTGGTGCGCCCGGAATTTGAGGCAGATGCCTTTATGTCCGTCTCCGTAGCTTCCCCACATCGCAGCCTGTGTTGGATCTTCGACGAAGCAGGCGGTGTACCAATCGCTATAAAGCAATTGCTCTAATTGGCTGACGTGCCGCCGTGGGAATTCGGAGATAATGGTCTGCCACGCTGGGCCGTTCTTGAGCGATATGCCGCTGTATTCCAGGGAAAGGCTCTGCTGTATCGCGACAACTTCAGCCCACCCAGAAATGGCTTCTGCGATACCTGGATTGTCTGGATGTTCAAGCTCTAGCCCACTTTGTGCATGAACCATCGCTCCGCACGGGATTCGACCTGCGCTGGCGGCACGAAATGGATCGTCAGGGGGACGAATCGGCATCCCGCCAGATTCCTCAAAGCCTTGGAGCACTGCATTTAATGCGTGTAAGTGCAGTGCTCTAAGGTAAGCTACAAGTTCGTCGCGTCGGACCGGGGAGTTGCGTGCAGCAAGTGATGCTGGCAACACAGCAGCATCTTCATGCCGAAAAAATGTCTCGCAAATCTTGCGATATAACTCCTTGAATTCTCGCGTTGGGAGGGTTGCCTCATTTGAAAAGACGAAGCTCTCGTCTTGGGGGAACTTATGATCTGGCCCGGAGATAAGCGCAACCATAACCGCATGGGTCAGACATAGCAGGTAGTGTTTCAGTAGGTTGGACCAAAGAATCTTGTCGCATCTCCAAATGATATCCTTGAAGCCCTCCAACGGGTCGTTGAGATCCTTCGGTGAGGCGAAGAATATCTCCTGATTCTCTAGCTCATGGAACCTGTCAAGCAAGGTGTCTGCGGGTCGAAACCGATAAAAGTAAGCTGGCGAGTGGTCCACATTTCCATATTACGTCCGGTGCCCCAAGTCTGGATTTTGAGACCTTGATCTGAGGATCTAATTCAGTACCCCGCCTCATGCCCATGCCGGACGGCCAGAATCACAACCTGCTTCCCGTCGTAGTGATACAGGGCCATATAAGCTCCGGCCCCGAACTCAATCACCCACTCGCGGAACTCCGGAGGCAGTTCATCCATCGGACGGCCCATCTCCGGATACATGCCCAGCAGTTTGACGCCCTGGCGAATCGCTTTGACTGCCGTTTCGCCGCGTCAGGGCTTTTGGGAGCCAGGAAATCGTGCAGGCGGGCCACATCCCGCAGCGCCGGCTGCGACCATTTCAGAGGTGGCATTCAGGAGCCTCGGCGTCCTCGCCCGCTTCGAGCTTGGCCAGCCAGGCGTCCGCTTCCTCGGCGGTGGCGTGCAGGCCCGCCGTCTGGAAGTGGTTCCAGGCCGCCAGCGCGTCCTGCCGCAACTGCTCGCGCTTCTCCTCGCGGCTCACATACTGCTCAACCGCCTCGCGCATCAGCCAGTGCGCAGACCGCCGCCGCGCCGCCGCGAGCCGCCGGACACGCTCCTTCAATTCGCTTTCGAGCTTCAGGCTGGTTGTGGAAGACGCCGTCATCGCAAGTGCTCCAGGGTGTTACTTTTTCACACTATACCACTATTAGGACTACCGGGCCGGTCCGCGGAGATGCCTGCGATCTTATTGACGGCCTATGTCGCCCGCTAAGCACCACCCGCCGCCCATCCCGCCGCGGCAGGATACAATCCTCTCAGAAATGTACACAAAACTCGCCTTTCTCTTTCCGGGGCAGGGTTCGCAGGCGGTTGGCATGGGCCGCGAACTCGCGGACCGCTTTCCCGCCGCCGCCCAGACCTTTGCCGAAGCCGACGATGCCCTTGGCTTTCCGCTCTCGAAGATCATTTTCGAGGGCCCGGAAGAAGAGCTCCGGCTGACCGAAAACACCCAGCCGGCCATTCTCGCCGTGAGCGTCACCGCCTGGCGCGTGCTGGCCGCGCACGGTGTTGAGCCGGGTCTTGCCGCCGGTCATTCGCTGGGCGAGTGGTCGGCCCACGTGGCCGCCGGAACCCTCGGCTTTGCCGATGCTATCCGCGCCGTCAAGGCCCGCGGCCGGGCCATGCAGTTGGCCGTCCCCGCCGGGCAGGGCGCAATGGCGGCCGTGCTTGCCCTGGACGCGGCCCTGGTAGCCGAAGCCTGCCGCGAAGCCGAGGCCGAGACCGGCCTTACGGTGGCCGCCGCCAACCTCAACTCCCCCAGCCAGACCGTGATCTCCGGCGCCGCCGCGGCCGTCGATAGGGCTTCGGCGCTCTGCAAGGCCAAAGGCGCCCGCCGAGCCGTCCCGCTCCCGGTGAGCGCGCCCTTCCACTGCGCCCTCATGCGGCCCGCGCAGGAGGAGGTCGCCCGCGTCCTCGCAACCATCAAGCTTGCCGATCCCCGTATTCCCGTTGCCGCCAACGTCACCGGCAGTCTGGTCGCCACCGCCGACGGCGCCCGCGACGCCCTCATCCGCCAGGTCACCGGCGCTGTCCGCTGGGTAGATTGCATGCAGTCGCTGGTGGCCGCGAGGGCGGAGTTGTTTGTTGAAGTTGGTCCAGGAAAAGTCCTCTGCGGCCTGCTTCGCCAGATCGACCCCGCCCAAAAACCTCTCAACGTCGAGGATGCGGCCAGCCTGGAGGCGACGCTTGCAGCCTTGGCCGGGGGAGGAGTCTCCGCCGGATAATTCCCCCGCGTCGCCGGCTTGCGGGCTCCCTTCGGCTTAAGCCTCGCTGGACTTTTTGCTCGACTTTTCCGCTTCCTCGAGCATTTCTCTGGAGTATTTATAGGCGTTCCGCGAGTGTTCGAGAGCTTTTTCGCTCAGCTCATGAGCGGTAAGGTGATCTGCCTTGCCGTGGGCTTCAGCCGCGGCGGCGTGGATGTGGGCTGCCAGATTGTGAAGTTCCGCGGCTCGGTCATGCGTACTCTGCGGCATAAGGTTCTCCTGCTTGCTCGATGCAAGCCAACCACGCGCGGTGATCGGAAAGATCTCCCGGCGCCGGGATAAACCGCAAGGACTCCGTTCCCGCCTTACCGCAAGGAGCATGGAGCCCGCAAAGCTGCGTCGTTCCAAGCCAATCCTACAACAGCGGCAGCGCCGGCTCCGCTAACCGCGCCAACTCCACCCAAAGAGGGCCGATTTGCCGGCCCGCGCCGGCCCGCCGTCTCCTACGGCCCCAGATACAGTTCAACCCCCGGCGGCGCAAAGCTCAGCGTGTGCGTCTTGGGGTCGTAATCCAGGCTGAGCGCCTTGCTCTTGCGCCCGTTGATCAGCACCGCCATCAGCAACACATTGCCATACATCCGCGCCGCCGCAATCTGGTGGCTTTGGATCGCCCCGTACTCGTTGTCCGGGCTGGTCGGGCTCCAGTCGTCCTGGAAGCGCGAAAAGGGGTAAACGGCGTTCTGCGCGTGATGCTGCCAGTCCTGATCGTGCATCCAGATCCCATAGGCTTTGGGCAGATCGTTCTGCTCCACAGCCGTCAGGAATCGGTTGGCAGCCGACTGTCCCATCAGGTGGTTGTTCCAGTTCCAGGGCCAATCCACCGGCCTTCCCGCCACCAGCCACCAACCTATAAACAGCACCAGGAGCAGCCCGCCGGAGCCGAGTAGAATCTTCTGGCGCCGCTGTTCGCGGGCCTCATCGAAGACAGGAGCGTCCATCAAAGTCATTGCGACAATCCCTCGAAGAACAGGGGTCAGAGAGCAGAGATCAGGGATCAAGCCCTACAGAACCAGCATACTCTCCCTTTAGACACCGGAAGCAAGCCGGCAGTTCCCGAGTACAATCCTTCGCTTCCGCCCGGCGGACCCGGCAGTTGATCCGCGTTCCGCGAACCCTGATCCCTGATCTCTGACCCCTGTACTGCTAATCCCTGCTGTATATCGTCCGGCTCTTCTCCGCCTGCCGCTCCAGCGCCAGCTCAATCAGCCGCGTAATCAGATCCTTGTAGCTCAGCCCCGTGGCCTCCCACAGCTTGGGATACATGCTGATCCGCGTGAACCCCGGCATGGTGTTCACCTCGTTCAGAAAGATGTGCCGCTTGCCCGTAGGCTCCATCAGAAAGTCCACCCGCGCCAAACCGGAGAGGTCGCAGGCGCGGAAGGCCGACACCGCCATCTCCCTGATCTGCCTGCTCTCCGCCTTGGTGAGCCTGGCCGGAATCACCGGAACCGATCCCTCCACCAGGTACTTGGCCTCGTAGTCGTAGAACTCCTTGCCGGGAACGATCTCGCCCACCACGCTGGCCTGCGGCGAGTCGTTGCCCAGCACCGCAACCTCGAACTCGCGCGCCTTGCCTTTCTTGCCGCCCACTCCCTGCTCCACAACCAGCTTGCGGTCGTATCGGGCGGCCAGTTCGAGCGCCGGACCCAGCTCCTTGCGGTCGTGTACCTTGCTGATACCCACCGACGAGCCCAGGTTCGCCGGCTTCACAAAGACCGGGTACTTGAGCGCCGCCTCGATCCGGGCAATCGTCTTGCGCGGCTGCTTCTCCCACTCCGCCCTCAGCACCGTTACGTGCTTGACGATGGGCAACCGCGCCTGGGCAAAGAGCCGCTTCATCACGTCTTTGTCCATGCCCGCCGCCGAGCCCAGCACGCCTGAGCCCACATACGCAATCCCCGCCAGTTCGAAGAGTCCCTGGATCGTCCCATCCTCGCCAAAAGTGCCGTGCAGCACGGGAAAAACCACATCCAGCATCGAGGCGGAGGGCCGAACGGCCTCCAGCGCTAAGCCCGACCCCGCCGCGCCGGCCTCCTGAGCCGCGGCCGCGGCAGGCTCCGGCGCCATCAGCGTGGGAATCCCTTCGTGCAGCAGCTTCGCCCCTGGCGTAGCCTCGGGGTCGCCGGCCCGCAGCCGCCGCGCCACCGCGCTCTCGTCCCCTTCCAGCAGCCCGCGCGCATCCCCGGCCGCCAGCCAGTGTCCCTCCTTGGTGATCCCGATTGGCGTCACATCGAACTTCTTGCGATCGATGGCCTTCAATATAGAAGCCGCCGAAAGCAGCGAAACCTCATGCTCGCCGCTCCGCCCGCCAAACAAAATCCCAACCCGTAGTTTTTTCGCCATTTCTCTTTGATTGTAGGCTCCCGGCGAATGGAGAGGGACGCGCACAGCCTCCAGTGGGAGCCAAGGAAGGCACTTGCCACGGAGGCCATTTCCAGCTTCCGAGCCGCGGGACTCGACGGGCTGCGGTTCGGCCGCTTCCACTATCTTCTGTTCATCTTGGCCAGCAGCCTCAGAATCTCAAGATAGAGCCAGACCAGCGTGACCATGATGCCGAAGGCGCCGTACCACTCCATGTACTTGGGAGCGGCGCACTCGACGCCTCGCTCGATGAAGTCGAAATCGAGCACCAGGTTCAGCGCGGCGACGGCCACCACGATCAGGCTGAATCCGATCCCCATGGCCCCGGAGCCGTTGATGGCGGCGAAGCGGACGCCGAAGAGGCTAAGCACCATCTGCAACAGGTAGAAGACGGCGATGCCGCCGGTGGCCGCGACAACTCCGAGACGGAACTTCTGCGTCACCTTGATCACTCCCGAGCTATAAACGAGCAGCAGCACCAGGAGCGTGCCGAAGGTCAGGCTCACGGCCTGGATTCCGATGCCCGGATAGCGCAGATCGACGACCGCTGATATGCCGCCGAGAGCCAGGCCTTCCAGCAGCGCGTACAGCGGCGCTGTTACCGGAGACCACTCCTTCTTGAAGACGGTGACTATGGCGCAGATGAATCCTCCGATGACTCCGGCCAGCATCAGCGGCGCCACATCGGCAATGTCGCGTGTCTGCAAGAACTGGTGCCAGGTCCAGCCGGCGGTGGCGATGGCGCAGACCAGCAGAATGCCGGTCTTGTTCACAGTGCCGCTCAGCGTCATGCGGCCGGCCAGGTCGATCGCGCCTCCATACCGGCTATCGGCAAAATCGTTGAACGTATTGTTGCTCAGTGCTGGATTCGAGGTCTTCATCAATGCCATTGCGTTCTCTCCCGGTAGACAAGTTGAGCTGTCTCAACGACAGGGTATCACCGCCAGGCCTCTGGCGGGTTCAGGGCTCAAGGCGGAATCGAAGCAGCGGCTCGCTTTCCAGCGCCTTCATGCAGATCAGGGCCGCCCGGCCATGCGGGTAGTACTTCTCCTTCCGGCCCTCGATTCGATAGCCGTTCGCTTCATAAAGCCGGATTGCGGCGGCATTCTCCGCATCCACGTGAAGCCAGATCTCCTCAGCGCCCGCAGCGCGCGCCGAGCCTTCGACGCGGCGCAGCAACTCCCCGCCAATGCCCTGGCCGCGCCGCTCCGGAGCAACCTCTATAGTTTGAATGTACGCAATAACTCCGCTCCTCTCCCGCATCCACTCGATGATCGCGAAGCCGCAGATCGGGCCGTCCTGTTCCGCGATCCATGTTGCCGTATTTCTGCCTTGGATAAGCTGGCGCATCTGCCTGCGGCCAAAGCGCAAGGGCGGCTGAAAGCAGATCTCCTCGATCGCGTAGAGCGAGGCGAAGTCCTGCGGCGTGTAAGGGCGGTAAATCACAGTTTCACTCTACGGCAGGCGCAAAGCAAAAAGCCATCCATGATCGTTTTAGAGCTACACGAGGCCGACGAGTTACTTGAAGCCTTTAGAAACGTTGGCCCTGATGTAGTCACGATCTCTGTCATCGGAGGCCAATGCCGTCTCGTATTTTTTGCGAAGCTGTGCCGCCTTCGCCGCAAGAGTATGGGCCTCGACCAGCTTGTTTTCTAGCTCCTGATGTTTTGAACGCCGATACGTTTCCTTAGCGTCGGGTAGCTCACGTGCCAGGGCCTGCACGATCTTGAGGTCGCTTTCCAACTCGCCCTTCCAAATCACGTTGTCACCCGATTGCTGCCCCCTGCCCATAGCGGCACGGGCCGCGCTGCGGGATGCCTGCGCCCGTTCCAAGAGGGCAGGAAGCGCCTCGACATCGGCGCGAACATCGGACACCTGCTTGCGGAGTTCAAGTCGAAGGTCAAGCGCCTTAATTTGTCGCAAACGCCAGTAGTTGGTCCAGCCGAGCACCAACCCGACAAGGCCGGTGATTGCGCCGACAATTCCCGTCACAGTGCCGATGATGCCGAGCGTCGCAGGACTGAGCATGTGACCATTTTACTCGCCATTGTGTCCTGATTACTTCAGAGATGCGGCGATTTCATCCAGCTTAACCTTCGCGGCCCGCAATTCGTCTCTGATACGTTGCCCCTGCTGCGCCACAGCAGGTACGCGGGTTAACCCTAGATGCCCATTCGTTCGATCAACGGCCATATCGAGCATGAGTGCGTAGAAACCAAGGCGATCCTGAAGCACAGCTTTAGCGACATTCTTGTCTTCGACGCATTGCATTCTGTCGTATGTGCCGACAAACCAGTACACCGCATCCAGGTATATCATTCCATGCTGTGCGTGGTCGGATATTGACATCGCGTTATTGAAGTCGAAGCCATTCAACGATTTCGCTATTGAGGCCATGTCGTCCGATTGAGCCATGAGGTTCTTCTTGCGCGTGTCGAGGTCGACTAAAACAGCTTTCCTTGCAGCGATTTCGGGGGCATCTTGTTGGTCGGCTTTCGCGACCGCATCTTGCGAATAACAGCATGATGCAAACACGGCAAGCATGATGGCTACCTTGATAAACCGAAGCATAAGGGCTTTCCTCGTGTAGATTGATTCCCGCTCATATCATAACGCCTGAACGCGGAACGCCTCCGCATAGGGATGGCCTTTTAGTCTAATTATTCTTTCTGGATTCCCACCCTTCGCAAAAAATGCGAAGGATGGGGCACGGAAGTCTAAAAGAAAACCGAAAATGCTCTAGACCTTCGCTTCCAGGTCGGCGATCACGTCGAAGAAGCGCTGGTCGAGGCGGCGGTTGGCGGCGATGGCTTCCTTGATGGTGATATCGGTGATGTCGAGGCCCTTGAGCACGGCGATCCGGCCCCACTTCTTGTCATGCACCATATCGATGGCATGCAATCCGTAGCGCTGGCCCAGCAGGCGGTCGTAGGCTGTGGGAACGCCGCCCCGCTGGGTGTGGCCCAGGTTCACGGAGCGGGTCTCAAAGCCGGTCTTTTCCTCAATCAACTCGGCTAGCGCCTCGCCGATGCCCGACAGGCGCACATGGCCGAAGGAGTCCAGCTTGGCCGATTCGTTGATCACCTGCCCAACCTCGGGCAGATGGCAGCCCTCGGCCACCACCACCACGCCGTAGTGCTTGCCGTGATCGTAGTTGTACTTGAGCAGCGCGCAGACGTGGTCGATGTCGATCTCCTTCTCGGGGACCAGAATCACATGCGCTCCGCCGGCCACGCCTGAGGCATAGGCGATCCAGCCTGCATCGCGGCCCATCACCTCGACGACGATTACGCGGTTGTGCGAGTCGGCGGTGGTGTGAATGCGGTCGACGGCCTCGGTGGCGATCATCACGGCGGTGTCGAAGCCGAAGGTCTGGTCGGTGCCGCTGATGTCGTTGTCGATGGTCTTGGGCACGCCCACGCTGGGTACGCCGTTCTCGCTCAGGAACAGGGTCACCGACTGCGTGTCGTCGCCGCCCAGCGCGATCAGGGCGTCGATCCGGTTGGCCTTGAGAACCTCCTGCACCTTCTCGATGCCGCCGGGAATCTTCTTCACGTTGGTGCGCGAGGAGTGGAGGATGGTCCCGCCCCTCAACTGGATTCCGTCAGTGTTTTCCAGCGTGAGGGGAATGAAGTTGTTGTCCAGCACGCCCCGCCAGCCGTTCAGAAAGCCGATGAACTCATCGCCATAGTGGTTGATGCCCTTCTTGACAACCGCGTAGATCACCGCATTCAGTCCGGGGCAATCGCCGCCACCGGTCAGCAAAGCAACTCGCATGGTAAAAATCTCCTGATCGAAATGCGCGCGGCCGTTCCAAGCGCTGGGGGTGCTGGCCGAGCCGGGAACATGTCCCTGAACTGTGCGCCTCAAACGGGAAGAATCGCCGGTCTCGACGCCTTATCCAGTGTACTCCGCCGCTGTAAAGCGAAATCGTGACCGTGCTCACGCCGGGCGAAGATTTGGCCGCGCGGCATTTCCCACTTGGGAATAGCGCGCGGCAATGCTTCAATAAGGTATGCCCCATATGCCCGGAACGGGAGCGTTGTTGTTGCTGGCCTTTGCCGCCCTGGTGGCCGTGGTGCTGCTCGTGCTGCTGCAGTTGACCCGGCTGGGATACCTGATCCGCGCCACCATTCCCGACCGCCCGCGGCGGCGCATGTTTATCGCCTCGGTCTCTTTCCTGTTCACCTTTGTGGGGGTCCGCATCCTGGTCCACCGGATCGTGAATCACGAGGGACACTTCCAGTGGGTGGTGATTCACGGAATGCACATTCACCACCTGGTCTGGGGGATTCTGATCCTGCTGCTGGTGGGCTACGGCTGGCTGCTGGACCTGGGACGGTCGCACTCGCCGCTCTCCATCTTCCTCAGCCGGCTGATGTCGGTCAGCTATGGAGTGGGGGCGGCGCTGACGCTGGACGAGTTTGCCATCTGGCTGGACTTGGAGCCGGATGCGTATTGGTCGCGCTCCGGCCGGCTCAGCATCGACGCGGTCATCCTTTTCGGCGCTCTGCTGGCGGTGGGCGCCGGGGGGGCGCCGTTCTTCCGCGGTCTGGGCCGCTTGTGGAGCAAGCGCGCCGCGATCGGCGGCAAGCTGGTCAAGCCTATTCGCCGCGCGCGGTCGCTTCGTCCGCGTAAAGCTCACCGATCGCCGCCACATATTTCGCCGTAATCACCCGGCGCTTGAGCTTCATCGAGGGCGTCAGCTCTCCGCCGGCCTCCGTCCACTCCTCGGCCACCACACGGAAGCGCTTGAGGGTCTCAAAGTTGGCCAAGCTCATGTTCACCTCGCGGACAATCTCGCCGTAAAGGTCAACCACGCGGCTGTCGGCTACCAATTCGTCGTGCGATGCGATTTCGATGCCGTGCTGTTTGGCCCACTCCTCCAGCGCGGCAAAGTTGGGCGAGATCAGCGCGGCGATGAACTTGTGCCTGTCGCCCACCAGCGCTGCGTGCGCCACCAAGGAACTGTTCTTGAGCTTGTTTTCAATGGGCTGTGGCGCCACCATCTTGCCGCCCGAGGTCTTCAGCAACTCCTTCTTGCGGTCGGTGATGAAAAGAAAACCATCCGTGTCCAGGTGGCCGATGTCGCCGGTGCGGAACCATCCCTCCGCGTCGAAACACTCGGCATGCGCTTCAGGCTTCTTCCAATAGCCGGCAAACACCGACGGCCCGCGAACCAGCAACTCTCTGTCTTCGGCCAGCTTCAACTCCACGTTGGACAAGGGCATGCCCGCGGCGCCCATGCGGTGCCTGAGAGGCGTGTTGAGGGCGATCACCGGCGAGGTCTCGGTGAGCCCATATCCCTCCCAAAGAGCGATTCCCATCGCGGCGAACCACTGCGCGGTGTCGATCCCCAAGGGCGCGCCGCCGGCAACAAAGATTCTGACCCGACCGCCAAAGGCCTCGCGCACTTTGGAATAGACCAGCTTGTCGGCCAGCTTCCACATCCGCGAGGAGGGCTTGCGGCCATCGTACACCGTATCGCGATGGCCTGCGCCCACCTTCACCGCCCAGGCGAGCAGGCGTTTCTTCAGCGGCGAGAGCGCGGCCCGCCGCTCCACCTCCTGGCGGATCTTTTCGAAGACGCGCGGCACGCCCACAAAAACCGTGGGCTGAATCTCACGCATGGCCTCGGGCAGCTTGTCGAACTGCGAACAATAGGCCACCTGCACCCCGTAGGTATACATGATGTAGTCCAGCGCGCGAGCCGTAATGTGCGACAGTGGCAGGAAGGAGATCAGGGCGTCCGCGGGGGTGAAGTCGAAATCCATGGGGGCATTGTTCTGGTTCGCGGCGATGTTTCCGTGAGTGAGCGCCACGCCCTTGGGCTCGCCGGTGGTCCCCGAAGTGTAGATCAGCGTGGCCAGGTCCCTCGGCTCCACGGAGGCAACCAACTCGTCGAAGACCGGGTCGTGATCCCAGCCGTGCGCGTCGGCCCCGGAGAGTACTTCACTGAGCGCAATGGCTCCCTCAGGCGGCGCGGCTGAATCCATGATCAGGATGTGTTCCAACTGCGTCTGGTCGCGGACGGCGTTCAGTTTGTCAAACTGCTTGCGCGTGGAAACCACGGCAATCCGGCAGCCGGCGTCCCGCACCAGCGCCACCACTTGCTCGCCGGTGAGCGTGGGATAAATAGGCACATCGACAGCGCCGATGGCCAGCGTGGCGAAGTCCGTGACCGCCCATTCCCAGCGGTTCTCGGCGATCAGGGCGATGCGGTCGCCTTTTTGCACGCCCCAGCCGAGAAAAGCATCGGCCAGAACCCTAACCCGCTGGTAAATCTGGTCCGAGGAAATGGGTTGCCATTGGCCAAACTTGTCCTGCCAGAGTATGGCGCGCGGGTTGGCTGCCGCAGCTACGCGGCTAAACAGGTCGTTGAGCGTGGAAATCGTACCGACAGGTGTCATGCGACTGAACAAGCGAACGCAGCCAATTCTCCCAGGATGCTAGTCGCAAGTGTATCAGCGCAGAAGGGTTGCGGTCCGGTAAAACCTCCACTTTTTTCATTTGCAGTATCCCCCGATAGGGTCATCCATATCCCTCTTTCGTTGCACCTGCCGCATTGCGTCGCGTTGCCGCTGGGCGGCCTTATGCTCGGGCGATGCTCTGGGCGGCGTGCGCGCGCGGCCAGAATCTCGCCCACCAGTGGCTCCAAGAGCGGCGGATGGGCCCAGAATCGACCTGACTCGCCGCGTCCTGATTCGCCGCCTGAACCCCTTTGGCGCCGTTCGCCTTGGAGGAATCGGAACGCAACTGAGCCAGCGCGTCTTTGACCAGCGCCCGCAGGGACTCAGCCTCAAAGGTGCAGGAGCGCAGGTAGGCGGAGACGGTGAGACCGGCCTCGGCGGCGCGTTTGCGCAGTTGTGCGCATTCCGGCTTGCTCAGCCGGATGGTAATGCTGGCGGACTTCAGGTTCCGGTTGAGCGCCGCCGGCAGACCGAAGGCGGTCTGCGGTTGAACGCCGTCCTGCGCGGAAGTGGCCGTCTGCGGGGTTCCAGTTAGCCCGGCCGGGAGCGCGGTAGCGGGAAACGCCTCGCGGTTGCGGATTGGCCCTGGATCGGCGGACCCGGCCAACAGAGAATCGCTCCCAGCTAAGGATGCATCCTGGGAGCGGTAGCGCGCATGGGCGCGCAAGGCGCGCTCGTAGCTAAGGGTTGCATAGTCGTCGGCAAGACCGTCGTCGCTCCAGACGGGCTCGCGCTGCCACCCCTGCGGCGAAGGCCTGTCGCCGGGGACCCCGGCCTGCTTGACGGGCGCGGCAAGAGCAGCCAGCAGACCCGCGAAACTGGGGGAGGTAGGGGAGGGCGCGGGTGCGGCCGATTGCTGCATGGCCTGGAGAATATCGCGAAGCGGGACGGCAACGGTGAGAAATTCTGGACACAAAAAACTGGGTGGATTCCGGAAAAGGAAAGGAGTTTCGCCAGTTCCAAAATGAAACCGCCGGCTCTAGTTCCGGCCCACTGGGATGCGGCGGCGAATCCCATACCCTTGCCGCAAGAGATCGCCGCGGCGACACGCGGCGAGGATGGGGCGTCCAGCTTGGTTCCACTCGATTTGGGCCGGATCGATAGGGGATGCGCCGCGCGGTCAGCGGAGAGCGATTATGCAGGCCTCTGGCTCCGGGAGCACGCGTCCGGGGAGCCGCAACAACTCGGTGATTCCCTCGGCGCTTAAGGGGTGAGCAAAAAGGAAGCCCTGGCCGAAGCGGCAGCCCAGTTGCCGCAGCAGACGATACTGTTCGCAGGTCTCGATGCCCTCGGCAACCACGTCCATCCCCAGTACCCGGGCCAGTTCGATGATGGTGCGCACGATTTGGAGCGGTTGGTCTCCCTCGGTCACGCGCCTAACAAACGTGCGGTCGATCTTAAGCACGTCAAAGGGAAAGGAGTGGAGGTGGTTGAGCGAGCTGTAGCCGGTGCCGAAGTCGTCCATAAGCAGGGAAACGCCCAGTTTGCGCAAGGCGCCCAGCACCTCCATGGTCGTACCGATATTGGGAATCAGGCTGGACTCGGTCATTTCCAGGCCGAGTTGGCGGCTGGAGACGCCGGATTCAAGCAGCAAAGCCTCGACGTGGTCGGCCAGCCCCTGACGTGAGAATTGGCGGGCGGAGAGGTTGACGCAAATGCGCAACGAACCGTGGAGGGGATCCTCGAGGCACCACTTCTGAATCTGCTTGCAGGCTTCGGCGAGTCCCCAGTCGCCGATGGGCAGGATCAAGCCGCTCTCCTCGGCCAGGGGAATGAAATCCATGGGAGGGATAAGCCCGCGCTCGGGGTGAGCCCAGCGGATCAACGCCTCGAGGCCGACGATCTTGCGGGTCGAGAGCTCGATCTCAGGTTGATAGTAGAGCACAAACTGGCGCTCGTTCAGAGCGTGGCTCAGGTCCGTTCTGCACGGCCAAACGGGACGAACCTTTGCGGCGCGCGACCGCCGCGGCCTGTTCCCGTTGAATGACTTGCGCAGCCTGCGCAGCTCCAGCTGGCTGGCCACCATATCGCCAAGGCTCTCCAGCATGCGCAGCTCGTCCGGCGCCAGGCACTGGCGAGGCTCGCGGGAGAAGATGACCAGCGCCCCCAGGATTTTGCCGTGGAATGAGCGCACCGGAACGGCGGCGAAGAAGGTTGCCTCGAGCAGTTTGAGGATCAGCAGAGGCTCATCGAGTTGAGGGCATTCGCAGAAGCCGGAGACCACCACCGGGCCGTCTTCCGCCAGCATCAGGTCGAAGATGGAGTTCTTGCGCGGCAACTCGCGAACGTGCAGGCCCCAGGATGACTTGATCCAGACGCGGCTCTCGTCGGCAAAACCAAGCGCGGCCGAATCGGCCTGGAAGTACTCAGCGGCCAGCCGGGTAATCGCGTCGTAACTGGACTCCGGCGGGGTGTCGAGAATCCCAGTCGCAATGAGCGCAGCCAGCCTTGCAGCTTCCTGCTCACGATCCAGTCTGCCGGTCTCCAACTCTGCTTGTGGCATCTTCACTCCGGCTCAGTCCCCCAGCGACGAAGACCAGTTCCCTCACCCCAAAGAGCAAGAATCGCTCCTTGGGAGCCTCGAGTCGCCGGAAACCCGGCCTGATCGTGCTCCCGCGGCGTGACACTGGCAGGAGACGGCCGGCCCTCCGTTGCCTCCTGACAGTGCATAGTGCTGAAAGCGGCCCCACCGTTTCCGCCAAGCCCGATTTTCACGTCAATGGCCAGTGAGATCGCATGTAAGAACATGCCGATCATGTCTCGCATCTCCCTTATCGGAAGGGATTACCAACGGCATCAGGTTACGGTGGAGTGGTGTTCTTGAGTACCCGTCCGGCAAGAGCGGCCCGTTACTTGCCTATGCCGGGCTGGGCCGTCTCAGTCCACAGGAAGGCAAGCTTGTCGGCATCGTCCTGGATCTGCCGGTCTACGCCCATTCCGCCACTGTGCCCTTCCGCCAGGCCATAGTGCAGCAGGATGGGCCGTCCGCTGGAGGAGGCCGACTGCAACAAGGCCGTCATCTTGCGCGCATGGAGGGGGTCGGGATGCGTATCGCTTTCGCTGGGGCGCGTGTCGCTGTCGCCGGTAAAAAACATCACCGCCGGATAGGCCGTGGCGGGCTTCACGTTTTGGTAGGGCGAGTATTTAAGCAGGTAGGGAAACTGCTTTTCGTTCTCCGCCGACCCGTACTCCGTGGTCCACCAGGAGCCTACAGGGAACTTCTGGAAGCGCAGCATGTCCAGCACCGGATCGGCGCACACGACAGCCGAGAACAGCTCCGGACGCTGGGTGATGGCCGCGCCCATCAGCAGTCCTCCGTTCGACGAGCCCTCGATGGCGAAGCGCGGCGGCGAAGTGTATTTTTCGGCGATCAGGAATTCGGCTGCCGCAAAAAAGTCGTTGAAGGCATTCTGTTTATGCTCAAGCATTCCCTGCTCGTGCCAGGTCTCGCCATGCTCGCCGCCGCCGCGCATGTTGGGCAACGCGAACCATCCGCCCTGCTCCAGCCACCACGCCGTGGCCGGGCTCCAGTGTGGGAGTTGGCTCAGGTTGAAGCCGCCGTAGCCGGTCATCAGCAGCCTCTCGGTTCCGTCCTGTTTCAGGCCCTTCTTCCCGGCGATGAACATGGGAACCCTGGTCCCGCCCTTCGACTTGAAGAACACCTGCTTCAGCTCATACTGGCTAGCGTCGAAGGCGACCTTGGGCTGGAAAAAGACCTCGTGCTTGCCGGTCAATGTATCCAGCCGGTAGATGGTGGGCGGCATGAGGAACGATTCGAAGCTGAAAAAGCCATAGCGATCCGTCGTCCGGCCCGCGACCGCCGAGGACGATCCGATGCCGTCGAAGTCGATCTTCCCGGCCGGCTTTCCGTCCAGCGTGTAGACAGAGGTCTCCGTCTTGGCGTCCCTCAGCCGGTTGACGTAAACCTTCCCGCCCACAATCGACCAGTCGTCGATCGCATCCGGCCCCTCGGGCACAATGGTCTTCCATACGTCGGGCAGGATGCCTGGATCGGCCCTGAGAATGCGTCCGTTGGGCGCCTGGTAGTCGGTCTTCACATACCACGCGCCGCGGGCATAGATGGCATCGAATCGCGAGTCCAGCCCCCAGACCAGCACCTCGAAGAACGAACCCGGCTTGGTCAGGTCGCGAAAGACGATGTCCACGCGCCGGGCCGGCTCACCGCGGCGGATGGTGATCACCAGATAGCGGGCGTCGTCGGTCACCACGCAAGAAAAAAGGTCGTCGGCGCCGAGCAACTCCCCTCGAAACTCGCGGCCGAAGATCGGCGTGTCCTGGGAGTTGCGCGTCCCCAGCGCGTGCCGGTAAAGCAATGTTCCTTCCTTGCTATTGCGCGAGTAGTAAATGCCGGACCCATCCGGGGCGAAGCTGACGCCGAGATAGCGCGCAGTTGGCAATTCGTCCTCCAGCGTCTTGCCGGTCTTCACGTTGAAGAAGTGGATGGCGGTCTCGTCCGCTCCGCCCTCCCGCACCCCGTAGGCCACCAGCGTCCCGTCGCGGGAGACATCTTCGAGAGTGACCGATGTCTCCGGGTCGCGGCTCAGTTGCGCCGGGTCGATCAGGCGCTCGTCTTTACCCATCCCGGCCGGTCCCGTCCCGCCCCGGCGCACGTAGATCGAGGCTTGCTGCTCGCCGGCCAGTCGCTTCAGAAAAAAGTAGCTGTTTGCGCGCTGCAAGGGTATCTTCGCGGCCGAGACGTTCTCCAGCGCGTCCAGATCGTCCGCTGCCTGGGGCCGTATGCGCGCCTGCTTCAGATAGCGGGCTGTGTAGGCATTCTGGGCATCGATAAAGGCTCGCGTCTCAGGGCTCTTGCCGTCTTCCAGCCATCGATAGCTGTCCAGGATTTTTGTCCCGAAGTAGTCGTCGGCAACCGGAATGGCCTCGACGGCGGGCGGAGTCGGCAGTGTAATGCCTTCTCGGCCATGAATAACCTGGGCCGCCGCGCCTGCGCCGACGGCTAACCAGATCGTCAACCCCCATCCAAAGGTCCGCTGCACGCAGTGCCTCATGCGCACAGGATACTTCGCCAAGCGGCGCTTCGTCCGCCCTCTAGCCCGGTAGAATCGAGTCCAGTGGCAGAATCGGCCCAGATTCAATCCTCTCCGGCCTCGCAATCCTGGTGGGCGCGCGGCCTGGGGCTGCTGCGCCTTTCGCGCACCCATTCGGCTTTCTCCGCCACCGTCCTGTTGATGGGCCTCGGTTTTCTCTCGCGGATCATGGGGCTGGTTCGGACAAAATATATCGCGTGGCTCTTCGGCCATGACACCGATGCTTTTTATGCCGCATTCCAGCTTCCGGATATGGTCTCGTACTTTCTCGTCGGCGGCGCGCTTTCGGCCACTCTGGTCACCATCCTTACCCGCTACCGCGAAACCGGGCGGGAGGAGGAGGGCGAACGGTCGCTTTCGGTCATTCTTACCACTATGACCTTGGTACTGGGGAGCGCCATCGTGGCTGCCGAGTTCTTCGCGCCATTGTATGTCCGCCATATGTTCCCTGGATTCGACACGCAAAAAGCCCGGCTTTGCGTCCACCTGACGCGCATCCTGCTGCCTGCGCAGTTGTGCTTCTTTGCCAGTGGAGTCTTTGGCGCGGTGTTGTTCGTGCGCAAGCAGTTCACGGTGCCAGGAATTGCCCCGCTTATCTACAACCTGGGCATCATCGCCGGCGGCCTTTTGCTCGTCAAGCACATGGGCATCTCTTCGCTGGCCGTGGGCACGGTGGCCGGAGCCTTTCTGGGCAATTTTCTCTTGAATGCCGTCTTCGTCTATCGGGCTGGCCTCCGCTTCCGGCCCATTCTCGATTGGCGCGACGAGGGACTGCGCGAGTGGGTGCGGCTTTCGCTGCCGCTGATCGTTGGCGCTTCGCTGGTTTCAGTCGATCCATGGATCATCTCTTATTTCGCCTCCGCATCCGGCGGCGCAATCACGTTGATTACCGTAGCCAAGCAGCTTTTTGCCGCCCCCATCGCCATTCTGGCGGGCGCGGCGGGAATGGCCTCCATGCCTTTCTTCGCCAATCTCTGGTCCGGCCAGCGCCACTACGAATTCGCGACTGGAGTCGCCGACTCCGTTGCCCGCGTAGCCGCTCTGGGACTGCTGGCGGCTTCGGCCATGGCTGCTCTGGCCGCGCCGCTGGTTGAGCTGATCTATCTCGGAGGGCGCTTCTCGGCCGCTGACTGCCGCGCGTGCGCCGCCTACTTTGTTATCTTCTCCCTCTCGCTGTTCTTGTGGTCGGCGCAGGCTATCTACTCGCGCGCCTTTTACGCCGCCGGTAACACATTGATTCCAATGGTCGCCGCGACTTCTGTCACTCTGGCTTCCATTCCCGTCTATGGGTTGTTCTATCACTGGCAGGGAGCCATGGGGCTGGCCATCGCCTCCGACCTCGGCATTGGCATGCAGGCCGTATCTCTTGCCGTGCTGCTACACCAGCGGCGCATGGTCTCGCTGGCCAGCCTGGACTATGCCGAGCTGGGCCGCTGCCTGCTGGCAGCGCTGGTCAGCGGCGCCGCGGTCTGGGCGGTCGCCTGGGGACTGGGAGGCCTGCTGGGTTATCTGAACCTGTCGCGCCTGCCCGCGCAAATCCGCTGGACCGACCTGGGCGAACTGCTGGCCGGAACCTTGGTTTGGGTGGTGGTGGCAAAATGGGTTCTGGAGAAGACCGGATCGGCGCTGCCCAGGGTGGCGATGAAGCGGCTGGGGCTGGGATAAGCAGATTCGACGTTGTTCCCAGTTCATTTCTTGTTATATGTCTTATTTTGTTCCACTTGTAAAATAAATCGTGCAGTTCATTTCCAATTCATTTCCGCGTCGCTTGCCGATTTCCGGCTGGCCGGGTGCGCAGTCTTCCTCTCGGATGAGGTTCAACAAGACCATCCGCTCCAAAAGACACAAGCGCCCCCACCGATGCGGGGCGCTTGCGCTCAAGTGAGACCTGAGGTTCAACTACGGCTGAAACGGCTTGGGCGCCTCAGGGGCCGGCTGGGCTGCGGCGACGGCTGGCGCCCCCGGCTTGCCTTCGAGCTTACGGATGTCGATGCCGCCCTTGAAGAAGGCGCCATCCTCAATGCTGATGCGGGCCGCGGAGACGTCGCCGCTCAGGGAGCCTTCGGCGCGGATGTCCACGCGGTCGGTGGCGGAGACGTTGCCGCGCACCTTGCCCAAGACGACGATCTCCCGGGCGGTGATGTTGGCCGCGACTTGGCCGTTGCGGCCCACAGTGACGCGGTTGCCGGAAAGGTTGATGCTGCCCTCGACTTTGCCGTCGACAAACAGCGACTCGGAGCCGGTGATCTCGCCCTTGATGAACAGGCTTTTGCCGATGGTGGCCTGTTCGGCGCTCGCAGCCGGGGCGCGGTTAACGGCGGGTTCGACGGCCGGAGCAGCCGGCGGCATGGGCCGGGCGGGGGGTTCCGGGGTGGGGGAAAGATTCGTAGGACCGGGCTGATTGGGTTTCCACATAGCGCTCACGACGATTCCTTTTCTGTCCTGCTGGGACGGGGCTGCCAAGGCAGGGGCCGCTGCCGCGGGCCCCAAAAAACCTAAAGGTGTGGACCGCCGGGCTATCTGTATTCGGCGGCCCAGTCGGCGGCTCCTCGCGGGATGCAATTCCCTCGCGGTCCGCCAAAAAATTGCGTTGCCGCTATTCTAAGCCGCAACACGGCTTTTTAGCGAGAGGACGATGAACAAGGTTAGGCAATAGCCTACTCTTGATCTATGACCGATAAGGAACTGGTGGCACGGATCGCCCGCACCGCCGGTCAAAAAGCCGGATACAAGCAGCTGGTTCGCGAGCTGAGCCTGGGTGGCGGGCGCGAGCGGCGTCTGCTCTTGGAGCAACTGGCCCGCCTCACTGCGCGAGGCGAACTCGTCAAGCTCGATCACGAGCACTGGAGCATTCCGCGGCCCGCCTCCGGCACGCGTGAAAACCTGGCCGCCGGGCGGCTGGACCTGCATCGCGACGGCTACGGATTTGTGCGGCCCAACCGAAGATCGGCAGCGGCGAATGTGCGCCAAGCATCGGACGAAGAAGATATTTTTATCCCACCCAACGAGATCAACGGCGCCATGCAGGGCGACCAGGTGCTGGTTGAAGTGGACCCGCCCAAGGCCGATGGACGCCGCCAGGGCCGCATCCTCCGTGTGCTGGAGCGGCGCAATCCCACGGTGGTGGGCACGTTTCACTACGCGCGATCCCCTGGCGCGCCGCACAGCGTAGTCCCGTTCGACGAGCGCATGACGCAGCCGATTCTTATTCCCCCCGGACAGGAGCTGCCCGGCGAGTCTGCCACGCCGCACCGTGTGCTGGGCGCGGAACCCGTGTCTGCCGCGCAGTATGACGATCTGGAGGGCTTGGTAGTGGATGTGGAGATCGCCAGTTGGCCCACGCCGACCCGGCCCCCCATTGGCCGCGTGATCGAAGTGCTGGGCTCGCCCGACGACTTCGGCGTGGATGTGGAGATGATGATCCGCAAGCACCAGTTGCCGCGCGTCTTCCCGGAGAATGTTCTCGCCGAGGCGCGCCGCGTCGCCCATTTCGACGAGCGGGAAGCCGCCAGCCGCCGAGATTTTCGCGGGCTGCCCATCGTCACCATCGACGGCGAGACGGCGCGGGACTTCGACGATGCTGTCCTGGTGAGGGAGCGCGGGGCCGGCTTCGAGCTGCAGGTGCATATTGCCGACGTGGCCGAGTACGTGCGCGCGGGGACGGACCTGGACCTGGAGGCGCGGCTGCGCGGAACCAGCGTCTACTTCCCGGATCGCGCCATTCCCATGCTGCCGCAGGAGCTTTCCACCGGCATTTGCAGCCTGCGCCCCGGCGAGGACCGGCTCGTCCTGAGCTGCATTATGCAGCTCGCTGCCGATGGCCGCATCGAGAGCTACGAGATCGTCGAGGGAGTCATCCGTTCGGCGGCGCGCATGACCTACACCGAGGTCCACGCCATTCTTGAAGGCGACGCCGAGGCCCGCTCGCGCCATGCGGCTTTGGTTCCGGAGTTCGAGCGGATGCGGCAGCTCGCCGGGCTGATGAACAAGCGCCGCGAGGATCGGGGGAGCATCGACTTCGATCTGCCCGAGCCGGTGATCGAGTTCGACGAGCAGGGCCAGATGCGCGGCGTAACCAAATCCGAGCGTACCTGGGCCAACCGCTTGATCGAGGAGTTCATGCTGGCAGCCAACGAATGTGTGGCCACCTGGCTTGAAGACCTGTGCGTGCCCTCGCTCTACCGGATTCACGAAAAACCCGACCCGCGCCGGGTCGTCCAGTTTGAGGAGCTGGCCGCCTCCTTCGGCTACTCGCTGGGCCTCGGCGCTCTGCCCGTCAAGCGCTTCCAGACCCGCGCCGAGCGGCGGGAGTCGCGCGGGAGCGGGCGCAATCCCCGTATGCACGAGGCGCCCGAAGAGATTCCCGTCACGCCGCGCATGTATCAGAAGCTGGCCGCCCGCATCGAGGGCAAGCCGGAGGAGCGGATTCTGAGCTACCTGATGCTGCGCTCGCTCAAGCAGGCGCGCTACTCCGAGATCAACGAGGGCCACTTTGCCCTGGCCGCGCCCACCTACACGCATTTCACCTCACCCATTCGCCGCTATCCGGACCTGATCGTCCATCGCATCGCCAAGGCGCTGCTCCGGGCCGGCGTGCGCGGCCAGAGCGAGGTTGCGCGCGGACGCCACAGCTCACCGTGGACGCATCCGAATGAAGGTCTTCCAATGAACCGGGTGCCCCACCCTCGGCGCGTCTCTGTTTTTGCGCCTAGGGTGGGAGAGAACTTCTCCGCCGAGCCGCCGATTCCCGAGGCCGAGCTGGCGCAAATCGCCGAGGAGGCCAGCCTGACAGAGCGCCGCGCGGCCGAAGCCGAGCGCGAGCTGGTGGAGTGGAAGAAGGTTCGCTTCATGCAGGACCGGGTGGGCGAGGAGTTTGCCGCCCTGGTGCTGAACCCGGCCAAGTTCGGCCTCTTCGTCGAGCTGACCGACCTGTTCGTCGAGGGTCTGGTGCCCATCGACACCCTGCGCGGCGATCTTTACACCTGGCGCGAGAACACGCATGAGATCGTCGGCGAGCGCTCAGGACGCCGCTTCCGCGCCGGAGACCGGGTGCGGGTGATTCTGGACCGCATCCTGGCCCAGGAACGCAGGCTCCAGTTCTCGCTTGTGGAAGAGGAATTGCCCCTGACCGGACGCAATGCCGCCAAGCCGGCGAAGGCAAGAAAGCCCAAACAAAAAGGCGCCGCGCCCAAACCGAAGACGCGCAGCGGGAGGAAGAGAAAGCGCCGGTAGAGCACTGCGGCTCGATCGGCGCTTGCGGCGCGATTCTCGTCATCCTGGAGCCAGCCGGATACCTTAGGCGCCGGCCTGCTTTTCAGCCAGGTCGCCGACAAACGGCATTACGGTTCTACGCGCCCGACGTGGTGAGCGCTCTGTACTCTTCTGCGTTCTTGCTCTTGAGAAGCAGTACCAAGCCCCAGGCGCCGATCACTGCGCCAAATGGGAAAATTGATGGCAAAGCAAGAACGGAGGCAATTATGGACAGCACCCTGCCCCAACCCTGGAGGTTCAACAGGCCGATTGCGCCGGCTATGCCCAGCAACGCTTGTAGCCACTCCAGGAGGAGATAAAAAGCAAGGACAACCATTAAAGTGCCAGTGGACCCCGCAAGGGATTCGCTAATCTTGGTTTGGGTCGATATCAACCAAATCGAGGCAAGCGCACCGTAAGCTAACCAACAGAAGGCCAAAGCGCGTATCTTGCGCTGGAACCCCGTTATTGGTGAAGCGTGCTCCGCCTGTCGTGGAGCATTTGACGTGCTGGCCAAGCGACCACACTGCGGGCATGCCGCTTGTTTGTCAACCAGCGCCTGACCGCATTCGCTGCAATACATACCGCCTCCGCGTCATTTGAAAGACATTTCAGATGCCCTGGCCTCCGGCCTGCTTTTCAGCCAGGTTGCCGATGAACGGCAGCTTCAAGCGCTTCCCTTGCAGGGCCTTGATCAGGCAGATAATTCCTGCGATCAGCAGCACCGGCACGCCGACAATAAAGATCAGCCAGCCGAGAATCGGAATGATGCCAACGACGCAGACTGCAAAAAGCGCGATGTTCAAAAAGACGCTCTGCCATGCGTGGAATTTTATGTACGGGTTTTTGTTGTACGGCTCGGCGACCAGGAAGATGATCGCCGGGATGACCGTGACATAGGCCAGCGCGCCGGCAGCATTGTCGGACAGGCCCGACGGAGCGGGCTGGGATGGTGTGGGATCGACTTGAGTGGGATCGGGCACGGTGGCTCCTTTGCGATTGAGTTCAAGACTTCTGTGATGGTTTATCCCGGTTCGTTACTAAGTGGAACGCAGGGGGAGTTGCGCACCGCGAGTAACTTGCCGGAAAAGAGCACGGCCGCCGCGTGGACCCCGTCCTCGTGCTTGCCGCGGCCCTCTACGTGCTACCCGTTGGCTTGCTTCTCGGCAAGATCGCCGATGACCGGAATCTTGAAGCGCTGGCCGTTGAACGCTTTGATCAGCACGATGACCCACAGGATAAAGAGTCCCAGATCCACCAGCAGCCGCAGCGGCCAGATGAACCAGCCGATGAATGGCATCATGCGCAGGATCGTCAGCGCAATGGAGATCACAATCCAGGCAATGCACAGGAAAATGGCCTGCCAGGAGTGGAAGCGAACGACGGGTTTCTGGTTGTAGGGCGGAACGATCAGGAAAATGATCGCCGGGATGAAGAGGTAGGCAAGGCCGGAGGCGGCGTTGTCGCTAAGGCCAGTTTGCGGAGTTTCTTCAGGCATGTTAGCTCCTTTGGAGTTGAGGTCGAACTACTGTAGCGGCTTGCCCAGGTTCGCGCTGGGGATAACGCACGGTTAACAACGCCCGCCACGAAGGTTAATACCGGGCGGCGGGAACGGCTTCCGTGTGGAGGCCGTTCCCATGAATGCGGCGGCTCTTTTGCCGGTCAGATGTCGGCCCGTTTTTCCGCCATACTGCCAATCACCGCAATCTTGAAGCGCTTGCCGTTGAAGGCATTGATAGTCGCGATGAGCCAAAGGACGAAAAACAGGAAAGTCGCCACCGTAGTCGACACAAGAATCGCCAGCAAATTGATCGTAACTGTCAAAAAACTGTCGAACGGAGGGAATTTGCCAAGAATGCTCAGAACGACCCACACGATCAACCCTGTGATCCACAGGAGGGCAGACTGCCAGGAGTGGAAGCGCACCTCGGGTCTGTGCTTGTAGGGCGGAACGAGCAGGAAGATGAGCGCCGGGATGAAGGTGACGTAGGCAAGTCCGCCGGCGGCTTTGTCGGACAGGCCAGACTGGTTCGGATCGGACATTATGGTTCCTTTCGTGGTCGGGACTGGAATGCGAAACCGTGTGCTCCACGTTCAAGCTGGGCCGGGCAACCGAGGAAGATTCAAGACTCGGGAGCGCGGGAAACGCGTTGACCGGGAATACAACAAGGAAAGCGTTGATGAGGACGGTTGTCAAGAGCAATTTTCGTGAAGATGCGCGGAATGTTGCCGGACGAGTTGCCAATTACCGCTTTTGCGGTCGTTTCCCGGCTCAGCGCCTCCTTAGAGCGAGGGTTCGAACTCTCCGCCCCAGCCGCTGCCAAATCCGCAAACCTGAGCGCCGGCGGTTCAGCCGGGGCCTGACAATTCCCGGAAGGCGCAAGCCACGGCATCTCCTCCAGATCCACGCTAAACCAGTCGCCGAGAACCTGCTGCGCAGACCGGTGGGCAAACCGCCGAACCTACTCTCACGGACGAGTTTGCCGGCTTGCTCCAGGCACAACAGGGCAACCGCCGGCGCCGTGCCTTTCTGCGCTTGATCTGACCCTCATCCAATACAATGAGGCCTGGGAGCATGAAGAATGGCGCATACGGTGTTTTGCACTCGCAACAAGAGGGAGATGGAGGGTTTGGACGAGCCGCCCTTCGACTCGGAGTTCGGTGAAAAGATCTTCAAGAACGTCTCCAAGGCGGCCTGGGCCGAGTGGGTGGACCGGCAGAAGATGCTTCTGAACGAGTACCGGCTGCAGCCCTGGACCCCGCAGGCCCAGCAGTTCCTGGTGGCGCAGATGGAGGAGTTCTTCTTCGGCGCGGGCTCCGCCCTGCCCTCGGAGTTCGTCCCCCCGGAGCACTGACGCCGGGCAGAGCCGGGTTGGGCTTCGAGAGATTGGATCCATCGCAGTCAAAGGCTTGAAGTGGCGATCGAGCGGAGGGTCAATCCCGGAGCGGAGGTGTAGATGAACTTCCAGAATCTGCTGTGGCTTTTTCCCGTCGCCATCACTCTGCATAATGCGGAAGAGGCCATCTGGTTTCCAGCCTGGTCGCAGCGACCCGGTCGCTGGCATGCCCCTGTTGCGCCAGGCGTCTTCCGTTTTGCCGTGGCGGTCCTGACGATCCTGGCTTACCTGATTGCATGGCAGAGCGCCGTATCGGGCAAACAGTCGGTATGGACCTACCTGGCCTTCGGATCCATGGTCGCCACGCTGGCCAACGCCCTGATTCCGCACATTGCGGTATCGCTAGCCACGCGCAGTTACATGCCGGGCACTGTAACGGCCGCGGTTCTGAACCTGCCTGCGCTATCCCTGCTGGTGACGCTGGCCCTCGGGGAGGGATATGTCTCCGGCTGGAAGGCGGTGGCATATTCACTCGGCGTGCCTGGCATCGCCCTCCTTTCCATTCCAGCGCTGTTCAGTTTGGGGAAGGCCTTGAACCTCTGAACATGGCTCTCTTTTCCGGGCGGATTGTGCCGCCGGCCACGGAAAGGGAGGGGAGATCCCGCTTGTTCGACCGGCATGGGGGCCATAGGCGCTGGCGGTGGCCCAGCTTCCGGATTGCCGGTGATTCCGGAGTTATCGCGCGGCCGGTGCGACCCGCGGTCTTATCCAGTTCCGCTGTGGGAAGCTGCATCGGCATCGCGTTTCACGAGCAGGATGGTGACATCATCCTCATTGAAATCTGCATCCACCAACAATTTCAAGATAAACATCGTCTTTCCCGAGCGGTCAGCCAACGCATCGCGCAAACGGTTTTCGGCATTGTCTCCGGAGATCGAATCGGTAAATCCATCCGTGAAAACCAGCAGAGCGCCGCCGGGAGGAAGAAGAGCTGTATTAGCTTCATATTCAGCTTCGGGAAACAGTCCAAGCGGCATGCCGGTAGCTTCCAGCGCCGTCGCGGTTCCAGAACCGAAGACGATCGGGGGGTTGTGACCGGCGTTCACGTAAGTCATCTCGCCCGAATCGCGGCTCAGCGCGATGAACACCGCAGTCGCAAAGCGATCGCTTGGGGTGTAGCGGCATAAGTGCTTGTTGATCTGCCCAGCCAGCGCCAGGATATCCGTCTCGAAATTCGCGCCGCTTCTAACCAGAGCCTGTATGTTCGCCGCCAGCAGGGCCGCAGGCATCCCCTTTCCAGACACATCGGCTACCGCGAAAAGGGTTCGCTGGCCCGCGAGCTCGATGACGTCGAAGTAGTCGCCGCTCACGTCGCGCAAGGGCTTGTAAAACGTCTCCACCTTATAGCCGGGCAACTCATCGACCTTAGCCGGGGTGAGCGTCTGCTGGATCTGCCGGGCGGCAACCTGGTCGGCTTCAAGCTGGGTCTTGCGGAAGAATTCCGAAGTCAGCATGACGTTCATAAGCCCGCTGCCGACGGCGTATAATAGAAGCGCAATGAGAAAGACCAGGCTCTCATCTTCAGGCCACATCAGCGGCCACGCCAGAGACCGAAACCAAATGCAATAAATGGCGTACCCCTGAAGCAAGTACCCGACCCAAGTGACGATGCGTTTCGACCTGGGCATCTCGCGGACCCAGTTCCTGCCGGCGTACCGGGAGAGGCGGCGGATCGTGCGGGCGAATTCGTCGAGCCTTGCCTTGGGGGCGCGATGTTGCATTGCAGGAGTCTATCAAGACCCAGGGATCTGGTGAAAGGTCAGTTTGGCCCCACCAGCAAGTGACTCCCGGTCCGCCCGCTGATGGTTCTCGGGGTACGCCTGGATCACCGGCGAACCGGAAGATCATCCATTACCCAGCTTCCAAATCGCGGCCAAGAGCCTTGCTGGTAAAATAGAAACTGCCGCACGGCGCGGCGACTCGCTACGTTTGCGCCCCCAACCCCATGGCCTCGTTGGCCGAACCAAAGAAGGAACAACCATCCTGTGACCCAGACGATACGCAATATCGCCATCATTGCCCATGTGGACCACGGAAAGACGACTCTGGTGGACGCCATGCTGCGGCAGTCGGGAACCTTCCGCGCCAACGAGCAGGTGGCCGAGCGGGTGATGGACTCGAACGAGCTGGAGCGGGAGCGCGGCATCACCATCCTGGCCAAGAACACGGCCATCGTCTTTGAAGGCGGCAAGATCAACATTGTGGATACGCCGGGCCACGCCGACTTTGGCGGCGAGGTGGAGCGCGCCCTGAAGATGGTGGACGGCGTGATGCTGCTGGTGGACGCGGCCGAGGGGCCGCTGCCGCAAACCCGCTACGTGCTGGCCAAGGCGCTCGAAGCCAGGCTCAAGCCCATCGTGGTAATCAACAAGATCGACCGCCCCGACGCCCGCCCGCAGGAGGTCTTGAACGAGATTTACGACCTGTTCATCGATCTCGATGCGGATGAATCGCAACTGGATTTTCCGGTTCTCTACGCGGTGGCCAAGGCGGGCACGGCGACCCTCGATCCCGCTACTCCCGGCGTGAACCTGCAACCGCTCTTTGAGACCATCGTCTCCACCATTCCCGCGGCCACCGGCGACGCCGAGGGCACACTGCAGATTCTGGTCGCAAATCTCGATTATTCGGATTACTTTGGCCGCATCGCCATCTGCCGCGTCTTCCAGGGCACGCTCCACTTCGGCGACGACGTAACCATCTCCAAGCGCGACGGCTCGCTCCAGAAGACGCGCATCACCAAGCTGTTCACCTTCTCGGGGCTCAAGCGCATGGAGATCGCCGAAACCACCATGGGCGACATTGTGGCCGTGGCCGGCGTGGAGGGCATCACTATCGGCGAGACCATCACCAGCGTCGAGAACCCGTCGCCGCTGCCGCTGATCGTCATCGACGAGCCGACCATCGCCATTCAGTTCAGCGTGAACAACTCGCCCTTCGCCGGGCGCGAGGGCCAATACGTCACCAGCCGCAACCTGCGCGAGCGCCTGGAAAAAGAACTGCTCACAAACGTCTCGATCCGCGTGGAGGAGACCGGCTCGCCGGACAGCTTCAAGGTGCTGGGCCGCGGCGAGCTGCAACTGGCGATTCTGATCGAAATGATGCGCCGCGAGAGCTTCGAGCTGATGGCCGGGCGGCCGGAGATCGTCACCAAGACGGTGGACGGCGTGCGCCTGGAGCCGGTCGAGCATCTCACCGTCGACGTGCCCGAGAGCTTTACCGGCGTGGTGATCGAGAAGCTCGGCCCGCGCAAGGGCGAGATGACGAAGATGCACAATCACGGCTCGGGCCGCGTGCGCATGGAGTTTCGCGTGCCCAGCCGCGGCCTGATCGGGCTGCGCAGCGAGATGCTCACCGAGACCCGCGGCACCATCGTGATGAACGCGCTCTTCGACGGCTACATTCCCTACCAGGGCGAGATTCCGCAACGGCCCACCGGCGCGCTGGTTGCCGACCGCCAGGGGCTGACCACGACTTACTCGCTCAACGGACTGCAGGAGCGCGGGATTCTCTTTGTGGGACCGGGCGTCGAGGTCTACGAAGGCATGATCGTCGGCGAGCACTCGCGCGACAAGGACCTCGACGTGAACGTGGTGCGCGAAAAGAAGATGACTAACATGCGCGCCTCGACCGCCGACGAGGCGATCCGCCTGGTGCCCTATAAAACGCTGAATCTCGAACAGGCCATCGAGTTTATCGCCGACGATGAGATGGTGGAGGTAACTCCCAAGTCGCTGCGCCTGCGCAAGAAGATATTGCAATATAACCGTAGGTCCAAGCGGTGGGAAAAGGGAGAGTAAGCCGGTCGAAACGGCCATGTCTTCTCTGGCAAAAACGCGAAAGGCGTCGATTCACCTCAAGAACTCGTGCCAACTCCTCATGGGCGACCAGATGGTCTGAGCGAGTGCTAAACTGAACCCATGAAAAACCTAGGGATAATCGATTTTACTGAGAAGAAGCAAGTCATCGTCAGAAGGTACATCGGAAGTCAAGACGGGGCTATGGAGACCTTCCAGTCTGACTCAGCTAGGATGGCCGCTGAAGGCTATTTCCCAACTTCGCAAGTTTGGACACCCGGCGAGTACGGGTGCGGCGCATTTCTGGTGGCCCTCCTGCTCTGTTTTGTTCTCGTTGGCATCCTGATTTTTATTTACATGCTTATTGTCAAACCGGATGGCACATTGACTGTAACATATGAGCTACGTGCGATTTCCGCGAACTCGGCAAATGTTGTATTGGTTGAAGAAAAAGTGTGTCCTAGGTGCGCTGAAAGGGTTAAAGCGGCGGCTTTGGTGTGCCGCTTCTGTGGCCATGAATTCCCGCCTGAGTCGCACTGTCTATAGCGAAGGGTCGAGCACGGCGCTCAATCAGGCAATTTCTGCTCCAGCACTTCCTGCGCCCGCGCCGGTCAAGGCCAGGACCATAGAATTCCTCGACCAGACCGTGGCCGATTTCTCCTAAAGCACTTCGGTCAGCGCCTCGGTGGCTTTGCTCATCTTGGCGGTTCGTTCGATCTTGTCCCAATTGAAGGGTTTGCCGTCGATGGCGCGCTTGAGGGTCTTGAAGAGCACGATCGAGAAGACCTGGCGGTAGGCGAAGCGCTGTAGCCAGATGTGGAAGAGAAGCCATCCGGAGCCTTTGTTGGCGGGATGGCGGCGCTCCAGCGAGAAGGCCAGCGAGGAGGTGACGAAGTCGATCAGCAGGAAGGCGCCGAAGTAGGCCAGGAGCTTCTCGAAGCTGGCGGCGGAGGCAGCTAAGGGGTGGTAGTGGCGATCGACAAAATAATTGACGATGCCGGCCAGGAACATGATGTCGATGAAAGGCGAGACCAGGGGCAGGAACATCTGGAAGATGAGGATGTTGGGCAGGGCGAACAGGCCCATGGCCTTGTTGCGGATGAAGGCGGCGCGATGCTTCCAGACCGCCTGCAAGGTTCCAAATGACCAGCGGAAGCGCTGGCGCATCAGTCCTTTGGCGTCGATAGGGGCCTCGGTGTAGGCCAGTGCGCGGTCCTCGTAGTCGACCCGGAAACCCCGTTCGAGCAGGTTCATGGTGAGGTCGGCGTCCTCGGCGACGGTGTTGAGGGGATAACCGCCGGCGGCTTTGACGGCGGCGCTGCGCCATGCGCCGATAGCGCCGGGCACGACGGTGATGACGTGGAAGAGGTCGAGTGCGCGGCGCTCGAAGTTCTGGCTGGTGATGTATTCGAGGGCCTGCCAGCGGGTCCATAGGTTGACGCGGTTGCCGACTTTGGCGTTGCCGGCCATGGCGCCGACGCGGGGATCCTCGAAGTGAGGGATGAGCTTGGCGATGGCGTCGGCGGCGATGACGGTGTCGGCGTCGATGCCGACATAGACCTCTTCACTCACGCGGTCGAGGGCGAAATTGAGGGCAGCGGCCTTGCCGCCGTTGGGCTTGGAGAGAACCTGGAGGCTGCCGGCGGCGATCTCGGCGGCATAGGCTTCGCGGGCCACTTCGGCGGTGCGGTCGAGGGAACCGTCGTCGATGACGATGATGCGGAGGTTCTTGTAAGTGGAGTTGAGGACGGAGCGGATGGTGCGAACAATGACCGTCTCTTCGTTGTATGCGGGAATGAGGACGGCGACGCGGGGGTTGTAGCCGGGCGAGGCGAGGCCGCGAGGCTTGCGCAGGCGTTCGATGACGGCGAAGAGGCCCACGAGAATCAGCCGCGCGCTCATGAGGATGTTGCCGAAGAAGAAGACGTACAAGATGAACTTGGCGACCAGGGCCACGCTGGAGAAGGCGATGGAATCCGGCAAGGCGCGGAGATACTGGCGGAATGTGAGCGGAGGCATGACCTCTGCGGAGGTTTTGCCCATGAGCGCGGAGACCTGGACGATGGAGTAACCGCGGGCGCGCAGGGCATCGATGAGGACGGGCAGGGCGGCGACGGTAGCGGAGCGGTCGCCGCCGCCGTCGTGGAGCAGGATGATGGAGCCGCGGAACTGCGGTTTGCTCTTCATGGTCTCCAACTGGCCGAGGATGGTCTGAACCATCTCGGCGGGAGACTTGCGGGGGTTCTCGTTCCAGTCGCTGGTGTCGAGCTTGCTTCCGATGATGGTATAGCCGTCGTTCTGAATGCGGACGACGGGGGCGGCCTGGTCGTCGGTGTCGGGCTCCTCGTCGATGTCGTAGGGAGGGCGGAAGTAGAGGGGCTGGATGCCGAGTTTGCTGGCGAAGAGGCGTTCGGTGACCTTGACCTCGAAGTCGAGC
>Ga0326728_10002891_pt1 | contig 55639 bp, 51 predicted proteins | sample MB3enrmetagenome_FD_207602 | JGI IMG/M metagenome (GOLD analysis project Ga0326728, IMG submission 207602) | Lab enriched peat soil microbial communities from McLean, Ithaca, NY, United States - MB31MN | ecosystem: Environmental > Terrestrial > Soil > Wetlands > Peat | place: USA: New York... | reverse complement strand
ACTCCGAGATCTACCTCGACCGCAAGCTGACGGAAAAGAGGGTCTTCCCCTCCATCGACATCAACAAGTCGGGCACGAGGAAAGAAGAGCTTCTCGTCAACAACGGCGACCTGTCGCGCATATGGCTCCTGCGCAAGGTCTTGCAGCCGATGAACACGGTGGAGTCGATGGAGTTTCTCCTGGAAAAGCTCTCCGATACGGAGTCGAATAAAGACTTTCTCAATTCGATGAGCCGGGGCGGATGACGGCCGGGCGCGAGCCCCATGCCGGCCATCCGCGTCAATGCTGCTATGGAGGACCAGATGAAAGACAAGATTCACCCCGAGATGAAAAAGGCCCAGGTGCGATGCGCCTGCGGCAACACCTTCGAGACGCTCTCTACGAAAGAGAAGATCACCGTCGAGATCTGCGCGAAGTGCCACCCCATCTTCACGGGCAGGGAAAAGCTGCGCGACTCGGCGGGCCGCATCGAGAAGTTCGAAAGGAAGTACGGCAAGAGGGCGCCCAAGGATAAGGAATGATCGCGGAGAAGCTCGAGGCCATCGAGAAGCGGTTCGAGGCGATAGAGACGGACATGGCGAGCCCGGCCGCTACCTCGAACATGGAGGAATACAGGAAGCTCGCCCGGGAGCACGCGGAGCTGCGCGACCTGGTCGCCCTTTTCCGCGAATGGAGGCGGGTCAGGGAGGAGCTCGGCAAGACGCGGGAGATGCTGCGCCACGAAGCGGACGAAGAGATGAAGGCCCTCGCCCGCGAAGAGGCCGACCGCCTTCAGGCCGAGGACGAGAAGCTCGAATCCCTTCTCAAAGGCAGGCTCCTTGCGAAGGACGAGCAGCAGGTCAATACGAGCTTCTTAGAGATAAGGGCAGGCACGGGCGGGGAAGAGGCGGCCCTGTTTGCGAGGGACCTCTACGCCATGTACATGAAGTACGCGGAGAAGATGCGCTGGAAGACCGAGCTGCTCAGCATGAGCATGTCCGACCTCGGCGGCTTCAAGGAAGCCGTCGCTGCAGTCGAGGCGCCGGAGGCTTTCCAGAGGCTGCGCTACGAGAGCGGCGTCCACAGGGTGCAGCGGGTGCCTGAGACGGAGTCCCAGGGGAGGATCCACACGTCAACCGTGACCGTCGCAGTCCTCGCCGAGCCCGAGGAGCTGGAGCTGACGATCAACCCTGAGGACCTGCGGATCGACGTATACCGGTCGAGCGGCCCCGGGGGGCAGCACGTGAACACTACGGACTCTGCCGTGCGCATCACCCACATCCCTACGGGCCTCGTAGTGACGTGCCAGGACGAGAAGTCGCAGCACAAGAACAAGGCGAAGGCCCTAAGGGTGCTGCGGGCGCGCCTCAAGGAGCGGATGGAGCAGGAGAAGGAGCAGGAGGTCTCCGAGGAGAGAAGAAAGCAGGTAGGGACGGGCGACAGGAGCGAGCGGATACGCACCTACAACTTCCCCCAGGGCAGGGTGACGGACCACAGGGTGGGGCTCACCCTCTACAAGCTGGAGGACGTGCTGGCAGGCAGCCTCGACCCCCTTCTCGACCCCCTCATCGCACACTTTCAGGCCGAATCCCTTAAAGACCGGTAAAGCCTTGCGCATCGAGGAGATACTTCGATCGGAAAAAGAGCTGCCGAGGGTCGATCTCGTTGCGATCGTCTCGTGCGCCCTGGGCCTTACACCCGAAGGGGTGATGGCAGCGCCGGAGCGCATACTCGATGCAGCGGAGGCCGGCACGATAGAGCGGCTCATAGGAGAGCGGCGCAGGGGGAAGCCCCTCGCCTATATAACCAACCGGCGGGAGTTTTTCTCCGAGACGTTCTACGTGGACGAGGGCGTCCTGATACCGAGGCCGGAGACGGAGCTTCTTGTCGAGGAGGCTATGGAGCTGATAAGGCAGAAAGGCCCCTTGCGCGTCCTCGACGTGGGGACGGGGTCGGGCATCATAGGGTTACTGCTGGCGAAAGCAGGCGCGCGGTCCGTCCTGTGCGTCGATATCTCGCCTGCCGCCCTCGCCGTTGCAGACAGGAACGCCCGCGCCATGGGCGTCCGCGAAATGATAGACTTCGTCGCCTCCGACCTGTGCTCAGCGCTGAAGAAGGAGGGGCTTTTCGACCTCATCTGCGCCAATCTTCCCTACGTAGCCGCATCCGAGTGGGAAGGACTGATGAAGGACGTAAGGGGGTTCGAGCCGAAAAGCGCCCTCGTCGCGGGGCCAACCGGGACGGAGGCCTACGAGAGGCTCATTGCCGATGCGCCGGGCCGCCTCGCACCCGGCGGGTCGCTCCTTCTTGAGATAGGCGGGGAGGCCCAGGCTGCATCTTTGGGCGCGCTTCTCCGGGATGCAGGGTTCGGGACGGCCGTGTCCCGCGACCTTGCGGGCCGCGAGCGGCTCTTGAGGGGGTCATGGACAAGTTCGTAATAGAAGGGGGCGAGCGGCTGGGGGGCTCGGTAAAGGTGAGCGGGTCGAAGAACGCGGTCCTGCCCGTCCTCGCAGCGACCCTCCTCAGGCAAGGCGCCTACCGGATAGACGCTGTTCCCCGCCTGCGGGACGTAGACTCCATGGTGAAGCTCCTCTCGTACATCGGCGCAACATGCGAGCGCTCCGGGGACGCCCTCGTCGTCGATACGACGGCCGCGGAAAACTATACGGCCCCATACGAGATGGTGAAGGAGATGCGGGCCTCCGTCCTCGTCCTGGGGGCGCTGGTCGGCAGGCTTAGGCGGGCCGTCGTCTCGTATCCCGGCGGCTGCGCCATCGGCGTGCGCCCCATCGACCTCCACTTGAAAGGGCTGACCCAGTTGGGGTGCGACGTGCGCATCCACGAAGGGTACGTCGATGTGCGGGCGGACAGGCTTAAAGGCGGCAAGGTGGCCTTCGACTCGTCCACGGTAGGGGGGACGGAGAATATCCTCATGGCCGCGGTCCTCGCCGAGGGGGAGACGGTCATACAGAACGCAGCCCGCGAGCCCGAGGTCGTAGACCTGGCGGAGATGCTGACTCAAATGGGCGCCCGGATCGACGGGGTCGGCACGGAGACGCTGCGCATAAAGGGCGTCGCCGAGCTTGCCCCGTGCGACCACAAGGTCATCCCCGACCGCATCGAGGCGGGGACCTTCCTCGTCGGCTGCGCCATCACGAGGGGGAGCATTACCCTCGAAGGCGCCAGGGCGGACCACCTGAAGGCCGTCATCGAGAAGCTGAAGCAATCCGGCATGGAGATAGAAGAAAAAGAGGACGCCATAACTGCGTCGATGTCGAAGAAGCGGCCCACCGCCTTCGACGCGAAGACCCTACCCTACCCCGGCTTCCCGACGGACATGCAGGCCCAGGTGATGGCCCTCATGTGCATAACGGGCGGGGTGAGCGTGATCAGCGAGACGATCTTCGAGAACAGGATGATGCACGCAGCGGAGCTGCGGAGGATGGGCGCAGACGTGCACGTCATGGGCAACACGGCCATCGTCAAGGGGGTCAAGCAGCTCCAGGGCGCGAAGGTGATGGCCACCGACCTGCGGGCGAGCGCGTCCCTTATCCTTGCGGGCCTCTGCTCCTACGGCACGACTGAGGTCTCCCGGATCTACCACATAGACAGGGGGTACGAGGCGATAGAGAAGAAGCTGCGAAGTCTAGGGGCGCGGATCGAGAGGAGGAAGGATGAAAATCTGGCACCTTGAGAACGAGTACGACGCCTTCATCGCCTCGGTCTGCTCGGGCAGGGAGGGGCGCAAAGCGGATGTCGGAGCGCGGGTTGCCCGCATAAAGGCGGAGGTGCTTGAAAAGGGCGACGCGGCCCTTGTCGCATACGGCAGGCAGCTCGACGGCTGGACGCGCGATTACCCCTTGAAGGTGAGCCGGGAGGAGATCGAGGCGGCCGCCTCCCGCGTTGCCAGGGACGACCTGGCCGCCCTTCGGGCGATGGTCCGCAACGTGACCCTCTTCCACCGGGGCCAGAAAGGACGGGCGCGTACTTACAGGAGGCAGGGCCTCAAAGTGACGGAGCGGCCCGTGCCTGTCGAGAGGGTCCTCGTATACGTGCCGGGGGGCACGGCGCCCTACCCTTCGAGCCTCATCATGGGGGTCGTGCCTGCCCAAATAGCCGGGGTAAAAGAGATATACGCGACTACCCCCGGCCGCGACGGGGCGGTCAACCCCCACATCGCAGCAGCAGCGCGCATCCTCGGCATCACCGACTTATACCGCATCGGCGGGGCGCAGGCGATCTACGCCTTTGCCTACGGCGCAGGGTCGATACCGCGGGTCGATATGATCGTGGGGCCCGGCAACGCCTACGTAGAGGAAGCGAAGAGGGACGTCTACGGGAGAGTCGGCATCGATATGCTCGCAGGCCCGAGTGAGCTTGTCATCCTTGCAGCCGAGCGCACCTCTCCGAAGGTGCTTGCCTGTGACCTCATCTCCCAGGCGGAGCACGACAAGATGGCGACGGTCGGTCTTTTCTCCCCTTCCCAGGAGGAGCTTTACGAGGTCTTGCGCTGCACGGAGCGCCTCATCGCTTCCGATATAAATGAAAAAAGACGCGGGATACTGGAGACCGCTTGGCACGCGAACGGCTTCCTCGTCCACTATACCCGCGTGGAGGACGCGGTCCGCGCCATCGACCGTATCGCCCCGGAGCACCTCGAAGTCATAGGCGACGAGAAGCTCGCGGAGTCCATCCGCTACGCGGGCATCACATACGTCGGCCCCCTTACGCCCGTTGCCATGGGCGACTACGCGATAGGCACGAACCACGTGCTGCCCACGGGCGGGGCGGGCAGGTTCTCCTCCGGCCTCTCCGTCGAGAGATTTACAAAGAGGCAGGTTTTGGTTAAGATAGAAGGGTCGTTTCTGAAGAAGCACGGGGAGTGGGCGGCAAGGCTCGCGGGCACGGAAGGACTTTATGCCCACGGCGAGGCGATAAGGGCGAGAAAGGAGCTGACCCGTTGATACTCAAGATAGGGATACCCAAAGGGAGCCTCCAGGAGAGCACCCTGAGGCTTTTCAAGAACGCAGGCTACGCGATAAAGCTGGCGGAGCGGTCCTACGTGCCCGATATCGACGACCCGGAGCTTGAGGGGCTTGTCGTAAGGGCGCAGGAGATGGGGCGGTATGTCGAGCAGGGGATACTCGACATGGGCATCACGGGCCTCGACTGGGTGCTCGAGCAGAACTCGAAGGTCGTCGAGATGGCGCGCCTGCGTTACGGAAAGGTGGGCTTCAGGGGCGTCAAGTGGGTCGTGGCCGTGCCTGTCGATTCCCCCATAAAGGACCTGAAGGGCCTCCGGGGGAAGAAGATCGCCACGGAGCTGGTAGGGTTCACGACGCGCTTCCTCAAGTCGCAGAAGATCGACGCGGTAGTCGAGTATTCCTGGGGCGCGACCGAGGCGAAGCCGCCGCTCCTCGCGGACGCCATCGTCGAGGTGACGGAGACGGGCGCTTCCCTCGCAGCGAACAACCTGCGCATCGTAGAGACGATACTGGAGTCGGAGACGGTCGTCATCGCGCATAAGGCAGCCCTGAGGGACAAGTGGAAGAAGACAAAGATCGAGAACATAGTCATGCTCCTGCAGGCTGCCCTCCTCGCGGACGGCAAGGTCGGGCTCAAGATGAACGTCCCGAGGGAAAGGCTTGCGGCGGTGACGCGGATCCTCCCCTCCCTGCACACTCCTACCGTCTCAAGCCTCGCGGACGGGGCGTGGGTGGCCATAGAGGTAATCATCGACGAGAGCGTAGTCCGGGACATCATCCCGACGCTGCGCAGGGCGGGCGCGACAGGCATCGTGGAATATCCGTTGAATAAGGTTATACTCTAGGGGGAGGCATGGTGAGGGAATCGGACGTGAAGAGGAAGACGAAGGAGACGCGGATACGGGTCGCCTGGAAGCTCGACGGCGAAGGCATCTACAGCGTATCTACGGGCATCCCCTTCTTTAACCACATGCTGGAGCTCTTTGCGCGCCACGGCTTCTTCGACCTGACTATAGAAGCCGAAGGAGACGTAGAGATCGATTCCCACCACACCATCGAGGACACGGGCATCACCCTGGGGAAGGCCCTACGGGAAGCCCTGCCCGCCTTCGAGGGCGTAAGGCGGTTCGGCCACTCCGTGCTGCCCATGGACGAGGCCCTCTGCATGGCGGCAGTGGACCTCTCCGGCCGGCCGGGCCTCTTCTGGCAGGGAGACATCAACGGTAAGGTCGGCTCTTTCGACGGAGAGGTGATAAAGGAATTTTTCAGGGGCTTCGCGAACGAGGCGCGGATCACCCTCCACGTGGATCTCTTGGCAGGGGAGAACCTGCACCACAAGATCGAGGCGATATTCAAGGCCTCCGCAAAGGCCTTGCGGGAGGCGGTGACCAGGGACGAGAAGGTGAAAGGGGCGCTCTCGACGAAAGGCTGCCTGTGATGATAGCCATAATCGACTACGGGATGGGGAACCTGCGAAGCGTGACGAACGCCTTCAGGCGGCTCTCAGCGCCCATCACGGTAACGAGCGAGGCCAGCGTAGTGAGGGGGGCCTCCGGCCTCGTCCTGCCCGGCGTCGGGGCCTTCGGCAAGTGCGTGGAGAACCTGAAAGCCTTCGGCCTCTTCGACGTAATCAAGGAAGAGATAGCGGCCGGCAAGCCGTATCTCGGCATCTGCCTCGGTATGCAGATCCTCCTCGACGCCTCCGAGGAGACGCCGGGCGTGCCCGGCATGTCCGTTGTCCGGGGCCGGGTCGTCCGCTTTCAGGGCGCCATGAAGATACCTCACATGGGCTGGAACAGCGTGGAGATCGCGAAGCCGTCGCCGATGTTCGACGGCGTACCCGACGGCGCCTATTTCTATTTCGTCCACTCGTACTACCCTGCGCCGGAGGAGCCTGTCTCCGCTGCATTTACCGACTACGGCGGACGGTTTACCTCTGCGCTCCAAAAAGGGGGCGTCTTCGCCTGCCAGTTCCATCCTGAAAAAAGCCAGGCGATCGGCGGGCAGCTTCTAAGGAATTTTGTGAGCCTATGCGCGCAATACGACTGATAGCCATAACGATTCTTCTGCTCTTGGGCCTGTCCGGCGCTGCGTCCGCCTTCGGGCTTTACGTGGAGCGCCTTGCGGATACGGAGACGAACGTCTGCCCGGTCTGCCATCGCGTCATCGTGCCGGGGGCGGTACACGAGAACGCTGAGGCGACACTGACGACCGAGTTCGGCGGGGCGCTCCTGACAAGGGGCATACCCTTTACTACGGACAAGGGGGAGGCGCGATACCTCAACGTCCTCGTCTACCGCTTCCAGGAGCGCCGGGGAGGCAATTTCTCCGTGGAGCGGCCGGCGAGCGTCGGCTACCACGTCCACTTCTTCAACCCGGCCGGGCTGATGAAGGTAGTCGTCTTCGACGAGACGCAGCAGGCCCTCTCGGAGAACGTCTTCCGCTTCTTCACGTTCCTGCGCAGGGGGGCGCGGTGGATCACCGCGGAGGAGCTTGCCCGCGAAGGCGTAGACAAGGCCCTCGACGACCTGGCGCCCGATCTCGCACCCGACCGCAAGGCGGAAGGGCAGTGAAGGTGCTCTTTGCGATGGACCTGTCGGCCGGCCGCTTCGTCAGGCTCGTCCGGGGCGATTTCACACAAATGACCGTCTACGGCGACGACCCGGCGGAGATGATAGGCCGCATGAGGGCGGAAGGGGCGCGGGACTTCCACGTGATCGACCTGGACGGGGCGCGGACGGGCAGCCCCGGGCACAGGCCCGCGATCGAGGCGATCCGCTCAAGGATCGACGGCTACCTGGAGGTCGGGGGCGGGATACGCTCGAAAGAAGGCATCGCCGCGTACCGGGAGATGGGCGTAAATGGCGTCATCGTCGGCACGAGGGCGTTGACCGACCCTGCTTTTTTCGAGGAGCTGTCCGCCTTCGACAACATCGTCCTCGGCCTCGACGCGTACGAGGGGAGGCTCATGGTGAAAGGCTGGAAAGAGGCGGCGGGCCTGAGCCTGGAAAAGGCCCTTGAAGGCGCGCGCCGGGTGGGTGTCATGGCGCTCCTCTGTACGAGCATTGCAAGGGACGGCATGTTGTCAGGCCCCGATTACGAGGGCCTGAAAAGAATAAAGTCGATGACGGACCTCCCCGTCATAGCGAGCGGCGGGGTGGCGGCCATCGACGATCTGAAGGCCCTCAGAGAGATGGACGTCTGGGCCGCCATCGTCGGCAAGGCGTTCTACGAAGGGCGCATCGGTATAGCGGAGGCAATGGCTTATGCTGACTAAGCGGATCATCCCCTGCCTCGACGTGAAGGAAGGAAGGGTAGTCAAGGGCACGAACTTCATCGACCTGAAGGACGCGGGCGGGCCTGTGGAGAACGCAAGGGCCTACGAGGAGCAGATGGCGGACGAGTTATGCTTCCTCGACATAACGGCGTCCCACGAGGCGCGAAAGACGATCGTCAGGGTCGTCGAGGAAGTGGCGGCCGAGGTCTTCATGCCCCTTACAGTGGGCGGGGGCATACGGGGACTGGACGACATAAGGGACATCCTCCTCGCAGGGGCGGACAAGGTGACGATCAACACGGCCGCAGTCGAGGAGCCGGAGCTGATAAGCCGGGCGAGCGAGATGTTCGGGAGCCAGTGCATCTGCGTTGCCATCGACGCCAAGGCGAAGGGCGGCGGCTTCGAGGTATATACCTACGGAGGCCGCAAGCCGACCGGGGTAGACGCGGTCAGGTGGGCGCAGCAGGCGGAGAAGCGCGGCGCTGGGGAGATCCTCCTCACGAGCATGGACAGGGACGGCACCAAGATCGGCTACGACATACCCCTGACCAGGACGATCTCCGAGGCGGTAAACATACCCGTCATCGCATCGGGCGGGGTGGGCACCCTGGAGCATATGTACGAGGGCCTCGTGGACGGCAAGGCGGACGCAGTCCTCGCCGCCTCGATCTTCCATTACCGGGAGCACACGGTGATCGACGCGAAGAAATACCTGCGGTCGAGGGGGGTAAATGTCCGGCTCTGACCGGAGAAGGCTATGGAAAAGATCACCGCCGGGGTAAAATGGGACGACCGGGGCCTCGTGCCCGTCGTAGTCCAGGACGAGGGGACGAAAGAAGTCGTCATGGTCGCCTACATGAACGCGGAGGCCCTGGAGCGCACCCTGAAGACGGGGAAGGCGCACTACTACTCGCGCTCCCGGAAGACGCTCTGGCTCAAGGGGGAGACCTCGGGCCACTACCAGGCGGTGCGGGACATACGCCTGGACTGCGACGGGGATACGCTCCTTCTCGTCGTCGAGCAGCGGGTCGCCGCCTGCCACACGGGATATTTCAGTTGCTTCTACAGGACATGGAAAGACGGCTGGGAAACGGCCGGCGGAAAGGTGTTCGACGAGGAAGCGGTCTACGGTGATAAGGGATAGGGTCTGCGAGTGGTACGCCACGTGCAGCTTCACGGGGTATCTGCCCATTGCGCCCGGCACGTGGGCCTCGGCCCTGACGTGCGCCATTCTCTATTTTGTGCCGCGCCTTGCCAGCCCTCTGGCCATTGTCGTTTTTACGCTCCTGGCCATACCTGCTGTAGAGCGGGAGAGGCGGGGCGAGAAGGACCCCGGTCGCATCGTGATCGACGAATTCTTAGGCATGCTCGTCACGGTGGCAGGCCACGCAGTCACCCTCCCTGCGCTTATCGAAGCCTTTATTCTCTTCCGCGCCTTTGATATACTAAAGCCCTACCCCGTGAGGAAGCTGGAGCGCCTTCCCGGCGCCTACGGCATCATCGCGGACGACCTGCTCGCCGGCGTCTACGCTAACGTCGTGCTTTTCATTGTAGGGAGGCTCGTATGAGCAGCCCCGAGGAAAGGCTGGGCGAGCTGCTTAGGGCGAAGGGGCTGACCATCGCAGTCGCGGAATCCTGCACGGGCGGACTTATCGCAAGCAGGATCACGGACGTAGCGGGCGCCTCGGACTATTTCCTGGCGGGCCTGGTGACATACAGCAACGCAGCGAAGGCGTCTTTCCTCCATGTGCCGGAAGCGATACTGGCCGCAAGAGGGGCGGTCAGCAGGGAGACTGCGGGGAAGATGGCAGAAGGGGTCAGGGGCGCGGCAGGCGCGGATGTCGGCCTCTCCGTAACGGGCATCGCGGGCCCCGGCGGCGGAACGCCGGAAAAGCCCGTAGGGACCGTCTACGTGGGGCTTGCCGCAAAAGATGGGGTATACGTAAGGCATTACGCGCTGGCGGGCGACCGGCTGTCGATAAAGCGGCAGAGCGCGGACAGGGCCCTCGCCCTCGCCCTCGATTACCTCGAAGGGAGGCCGTTGTGAGGGCATTTTTCGCCCTTGAGGTCCCCGGCGACATCGCCGCCTACCTGAGGGGCGTGATTGATAAGCTCGCAAAGCGGACCGAAGGGGTGCGCTGGGTCGGGGACGAAGGCATACACATCACCGTCAAGTTCCTGGGGGAGGTCGATGAGTCGATGGCGCCCGTGATGCACGAGGCCTTAATCCCGACCGGCGGGCGCTTCGCCCCCATCGCAGCGAGGCTGGGCGCCCTCGACGCCTTTCCTTCGAAGCGGAGCGCCCGTGTCATCGTGGTCAAGCTGAAGGAAGGGGTAGGGCAGTCGCAGGCCGTCTTCGCGGAGATGGAAGAGAGGCTGGCCGGTCTCGGCATCGAAAGGGACAAAAGGGGTTTCGTGCCCCATATTACATTGGGCAGGAGGAGGGTACCGAAGGCCTTTCTGGACGGAGACCCTCCGCCCATAGAGGATAAGGCGTTTTTGATCGAGCATCTCGTTCTTTACAGCAGCAAACTGACGCCGGGCGGCGCTGTTTATGCCCCTATCTGGAAGATAAGACTGGAGGGTAGAGAGTGATGAGGGAAGAAGGCAAGGTGAAGGCGGAAGAAAGCGGGAAGGGCAGGGCAATCGAGATGGCGGTCACCCAGATCGAGCGCCTCTTCGGCAAAGGCTCGATCATGAAGCTGGGCGAGCGCCCCCCGGAAGAAGTACCTACTGTATCGACGGGGTCGATCGCTCTGGACATCGCCCTCGGCATCGGCGGCCTGCCCCGGGGGCGCGTTGTGGAGATCTTCGGCCCGGAGGCATCCGGCAAGACGACCCTTGCCCTCCAGGTCATAGCGGAGGTGCAAAAGGTGGGCGGCGCAGCGGCCTTCATCGACGCGGAGCACGCCCTCGACGTCCGCTACGCGGGCAGGATCGGCGTGCGGACGGAAGACCTGCTCATATCGCAGCCGGATACGGGGGAGCAGGCCCTGGAGATCACGGAGATCCTCGTGCGGAGCGGGGGCGTAGATATCGTAGTCATCGACTCCGTCGCAGCCCTCGTCCCGAGGGCGGAGATCGAGGGGGAGATGGGCGACCAGCATATGGGGCTCCAGGCGCGTCTCATGTCCCAGGCGTTGCGAAAGCTGACCGCTACGATCAGCAAGTCGATGACCATCGTCGTCTTCATCAACCAGATCAGGCAGAAGATAGGCATCATGTTCGGCAACCCGGAGACGACGACAGGCGGTAACGCCCTCAAGTTTTACGCGTCGGTGCGCCTCGACATAAGGCGCATAGCTGCGATCAAGGACGGCCAGGAGGTGGTCGGGTCGCGGACGAGGGTGAAGGTAGTGAAGAATAAGCTCGCGCCCCCCTTCAGGGAGGCCGAGTTCGATATCGTCTTCGGCCTGGGCATATCGAAGGAAGGCGACCTCGTCGACCTGGGCGTAGAGGCCAATCTCGTGGAGAAATCGGGCACCTGGTTCTCTTACAATGAAGCGCGGATAGGCCAGGGCAGGGAGAACGCCAAGGAATACCTCAAGGAGCACCCGGACGTAGCGGGCGACCTAGAGGCGAAGCTCCTCGCCCATTACGGCTTGCGAAAGGGATAGACGTGCTCTCCGACGAAACGCGGACCTCATTCCTCCAGTATTTCGCGCGGAACGGGCATACCATAGTGCCCAGCTCCTCCCTCGTCCCGGAGAAGGACCCGAGCCTGCTCTTCGTCAACGCAGGCATGGTGCAGTTCAAGAACGTCTTCCTGGGCCTGGAGAAGCGGCCGTATACGCGGGCCACGACCTCCCAGAAGTGCGTCCGGGCGGGGGGCAAGCACAACGACCTGGCGAACGTGGGTAGGACGTTGCGCCACCACACGTTCTTCGAGATGCTCGGCAACTTCTCCTTCGGGGACTATTTCAAAAAGGACGCGATAGCTTGCGCGTGGGAGCTGCTGCGCAAAGAGTTCCGCCTGGACGAAAGCCGCCTATGGGTCACCGTCTTCAGGGAGGACGACGAGGCGGAAAACCTCTGGAAGGCGGCCGGCGTAGCGCCCTCGCGCATCGTCAGGATGGACGAGAAGGACAACTTCTGGTCGATGGGGGACGAGGGGCCTTGCGGCCCATGCTCGGAGATCATCTACGACCTCGGCGAAAAAGTGGGCTGCGGGCAGCCTGACTGCTCCGTAGGCTGCGACTGCGACAGGTATCTTGAGATATGGAACCTTGTCTTCATGGAATACGAGCGCTCCCGCGACGGGGAGATGAAGCGGCTGCCGAACCCCTCCATAGACACGGGCATGGGGCTTGAGCGCGTCGTCTCCGTGCTCGCCGGGAAGATCGGCAACTACGAGACGGACCTTTTCATGCCGCTCATCAGGCGGCTCGAAGAGATCTCCGGGGAAGTCTACGGGTCGGGCGGCCTTGTAGACATCGCCTTCAGGGTGATCGCGGACCACGTGCGGGGGGCGGTCTTCATCGTGGGCGACGGCGTCCTTCCGTCGAAGGAAGGGCGGGGATACGTGCTCCGGCGCATACTCCGGCGCGCCCTGCGCTACGGCAAGAAGATAGGCATCGAGAAGGACTTTCTGCCGGACCTCTCGCGCCTCGTCGTCGATATGATGGGCGGCGTCTACCCGGAGATAGCGCACAGCTACCCGTTTATACTGCGCGTCCTCAAAGGCGAGGAAGAGCGCTTCCTGGAGACCTTGAGCGTAGGGATGCGCCTCTACGACGAGGTGAAGAGGCAGACGGTCGCCGCGGGGAGGGGCGTCATCCCCGGCGACGTAGTTTACAGGCTCTACGACACCTTCGGCTTTCCCGTCGATATCACCGAGGAGATGGCCAGGGAGGACGGCCTGGCCATCGACACGGAGGGCTTCGAGCAGGCCCTGATGGAGCAGAAGGAGCGGTCGAGGGAAGACCGGCGGGCAAAGACATCGGGCGCCACCGCCGCAGAGGAGACCTTCGGGGCAGCCGATATGTCGAATGTCTTCACAGGCTACGACACCCTTGAGTCCGACGCGACGCTCCTCGCCATCGTCAAGGACGGCCGTCCTGTGGACGAGGTCTCCGAAGGGGAAGAGGCGCAGGCCTTCTTCGACGCGACGCCCTTTTACGGAGAGGCGGGCGGCCAGGTGAGCGACGACGGCGTCGTCGAGCAGGACGCGGCCTTAGCTGCCGTCGGGGGCGTGACGCGCATAAGGGAGAACCTTTTTTCCCACGCCCTCAGGGTGGAGAAAGGCACGCTCAGGGCGCACGCGCCCGCCCACCTGTCCGTAGACAGGGAGAAGAGGCGGGCCGTCGCAAGGAACCATACGGCAACGCACCTCCTCCAGTTCGCCCTGCGGCAGGTCCTGGGCGACCACGTAAAGCAGTCGGGCTCCCTCGTTGATAAGGAGAGGCTGCGCTTTGACTTCACCCACTTCCAGGGCCTCGCAGCGGAAGAGATCGCAGCCGTAGAGGACATAGTCAACCGGAAGATCCTCGACATGGTCGATGTCCGGACGGACGTGAAGTCCCGCGAAGAGGCGATCCGGGAAGGGGCCACCGCCCTTTTTGAGGAGAAGTACGGCGAGACGGTACGGGTCGTCTCGATAGGGGCGTTCAGCAGGGAGCTTTGCGGAGGGACGCACGTCCGCAATACGGGAGAGATAGGCAGCTTCTCGATAGTCGGCGAAGGCTCCCTTGCCTCGGGCGTGCGCAGGATAGAGGCAGTGACGGGCATGGGCGCAGTCAGCCACAGGAGAAGCATCGAGGGCAGGGCGCGGGCCGTAGCGCGCGACCTGAAGACGGACCTCGAAGGGCTGGAGGCGCGCGCGACTGCGCTCCTTGCCGACCTCGACGCCCAGGAGAAGGAGATAAGGCGGCTGAAAGAGGAGCTGATGCGCCAGCGCGTTGAGGAGGCCCTGGGCGCGGCGGTCAAGAGCGCCCGCGCGACGGTAGTCACCCTGTTTCTGCCCGAAGGGGGCGCCGACGATCTGAGGAAGGCGACTGACCTCGTCCGGGACAGGCTGAAAAGCTGCGTAGTCATAACAGGCGCGAAAGACGGGCAGAAAGGTCTCCTCGTGGCGGCAGCGACGAAGGACCTTGCCCCGGCGGTCCACGCGGGGGAGATCATAAAAGCGGTCACTGCGAAGTACGGCGGCAAGGGCGGCGGCAACCCGCAGATGGCCCAGGGTGGCGTCCCTGCGGACCGCGTCCGGGAGGCCCTCGACTACGCGCGGCAGCTTGCGGCGGGATAGGCCGGGGCAGCCCGCTTTTCAGGGGCGTGCGCCGTTGGCCGCAACGTCCGAAGGGAGGTGGAGGAAATGGCGCGGGAAGGGGAGTTCTTCAACCTCTACAACCATAATTTCGTCCGCCTCGCCGCCGCGGTGCCCGCGGTCCGCGTAGCAGACCCCGCCTTCAACGCGGAGCAGACGATTGGCCTGATGAAAGAGGCGGCGGGCCGCAAGGCGCTCCTCGCGGTCTTCCCGGAGCTCGGCCTGACAGGTTATTCCTGCGACGACCTCTTCCACCAGGAGGCGCTTCTTGCAGGCTGCCTGGACGCCCTTTCCGCGGTCCTTGACGCCTCCGCGCGCATTCCGATCGTTACGGTCGTCGGCCTGCCCTTGCGCGTCGGGGATCTCCTTTTCAACTGTGGGGCCGTCGTTTACGGGGGAAGGCTCCTGGGCGTGGTGCCGAAGACCTACCTGCCGAACTACCGCGAGTATTACGAGATGCGCTACTTCGCCCCCGCCGATTATGCGACCTCCGACCGGGTCACCCTTTTCGGGAGCGAGGCGCCCTTCGGTACGCACCTTATCTTCGAGACGCCCGACCAGCCGCGCTTGCGGTTCTTCGTCGAGGTCTGCGAGGACCTCTGGGTGCCCATCCCGCCGTCATCGTATGCGGCCCTCGCAGGGGCGACCGTGCTGGTCAACCTCTCCGGCTCCAACATAACGGTGGGAAAGGCCTGGTACAGGCGGCAGCTCGTAGCCAACCAGTCCGCCCGGTGCATCGCCGCATATCTCTATACGTCGGCGGGCTTCGGCGAATCGACTACGGACCTCGCGTGGGACGGCCAGGCGATGGTCTACGAGAACGGGACGCGCCTCGCGGAGTCGAAGCGTTTTTCTTACGAGCCGCAGCTCGTCACTGCCGATGTAGACCTGGACAGGCTCGTCCAGGACAGGATGCGGCAGAACAGCTTCGGCCAGTCGGTAGAGCGCCGCGCGGAGGATATCGCGCCTTTCCGGACGGTCCGGGTAGACGCGGTCGTTCCCAGGGACGGCAGGCTCTTCCTCGACCGGGAGTACGAGCGCTTCCCCTTCGTGCCTTCCGACATCGAGGGACAGGACAACAGGTGCCTGGAGGTCTACGAGATACAGGTGCAGGGGCTGGTGAAAAGGCTCGCCTTCACGGGGATTGACAAGGTGGTCATCGGCGTCTCCGGCGGTCTCGACTCGACGCAGGCCCTCATTGTTGCCGTGCGGGCCATGGACGTAAGGGGCCTGCCGAGGACGAACGTCATTGCCTGCCTGCTGCCCGGGTTTGCGACGAGCGGGCGCACGATGGACCAGGCGCGCAGGCTGATCGCGGCGCTAGGCTGCTCCCTGGAGGAGATCGACATACGCCCGTCCTGCCTCCAGATGTTCAGGGACATCGGCCACCCCTTCGCAAAAGGGGAGCCTGTCTACGACATCACCTTCGAGAACGTCCAGGCAGGGGAGCGGACGAGCCACCTCTTCAGGCTGGCTAACCTCCGGGGCGCCATCGTAGTGGGGACGAGCGACCTGTCGGAGCTTGCCCTCGGCTGGTCCACCTACGGGGTGGGGGACCAGATGGCGCACTACCACGTCAATTCGAGCGTGCCGAAGACCCTGGTCCAGTATCTCATCCGGTGGGTGGCAAAGAAGGGGTTCTTCGGTAGCGAGGCGAGCAAGGCCTTGTCCGATGTCCTCGACACGGTGATAAGCCCGGAGCTCGTCCCCGCACAGAGCGCGGAAGAGCCGGGCCAGCGCTCCGAGGACGTAGTGGGGCCTTTCAGCCTCCAGGACTTCACGCTCTACTACGTGCTCCGCTTCGGCTACCCTCCGCCTAAGGCGGCCTTCCTCTCCTGGACCGCCTGGCACGACAAAGGACGCGGCAGTTGGCCCGACGTGCCGGAGGAAAAGCGCCTCTCTTACACGATAGGAGAGATCAAGCACTGGCTCTCCGTATTCATCGACCGCTTCTTCGAGACGAGCCAGTACAAGCGGAGCTGCATCGCCAACGGGCCGAAGGTCGGCTCCGGAGGCTCCCTCTCCCCCAGGGGCGACTGGCGCGCGCCGAGCGACGCCTGCGCCGACGCCTGGAGGCGCCTCCTCGCGCAGATCTCTGAAAAGGACCCGTCGTAATGGCCGAGTTTCCCGAGTTCAAGCCAATCGCCATCGAGGACAGGGACTTCATCAGGGGGAAGATCGACGCGTACGGCCCGGAGACCTCCGAGCTGAACTTTACGAACGTGTTCATCTGGCGTGCTCACTACGGGTTTTCGTGGTCCGTCTGGCGCGATTGGCTCCTCGTAGTCGGCGACTGTCCGGGGAACGGCGTCTGCGCCCTGCCTCCCATCGGCCCGCCGTCGAGGGCGGAGGTCAGCCGCATGCTCCTTTCGTGGCTCGAAAAAGAGAGGCATATCGACGGGCCTTGCATAGACAGGGCGGACACGCGGCTCGTCGCGGAGCTTTCGGCGGCCGGCGGCTTTTCTTATGAGGCGACGCGCGACCACTTCGACTACGTCTACCGGACGGAAGACCTTATAAAGCTGGAGGGCAAGGCGTACCACTCGAAGCGGAACCACCTCAATTACCTGATGCGGTCTTACGGCTTCGCCTACGAGGCGATCACGGAGCGCCACATCGAGGCCTGCCTGGACCTTGCGGCCGAGTGGTGCGTCCTGCGGCGGTGCGAGGACGACCTGAACCTGATCGGCGAGGGCGACGCAACGCGCGAGGCCCTTTTGAACTTCGAGGCCCTGCAGATAAAAGGGGCGGCCATCCTTATCGAAGGCAGGGTCGAGGCGTTCACCCTGGGCGAGCGGCTCAACGCGCAGACCGCGGTCGTCCACATAGAGAAGGCCGTCGATACCCGCGGCCTTTACGCTGCCATAAACCAGCAGTTCTGCGAGCGGGAATGGCCCGACACGCCGTTCATCAACCGCGAGCAGGACCTGGGGGAGCCGGGCCTCCGGGAGGCGAAGCTCTCCTACAACCCGGACCACATGGTCGAGAAGTTCCGCGTCCGCCTTGCGGGCAGGACGTAAAGGGCCTCGTCAGGTCCGCGCCTTTTTCCCCATTTTGCTCTCTACGGACTCGATCTTCCGGGTGAGCCTGCCGCCCTTACCCTTCCTGATGTCGAGCTTGACCGTCGCGTAGACCCTTCCGCAGTCCGGCTCAAGCTCCCGGTAGGCGTCGGCGATCGCCTTAAGCCCTGTCTCCAGGTCGTCCGTTTCGATGACCGTGCCCATGGGCGTCAGGCGGTAGTTCAGGTCTTTGCGGTCGAACATGGCGATGATCCTCGCCACGTAGCTGCTGACGCTTGCCCCCTTGTCCGTGGGAAACATGGCAAGCTCCAATAAGACAGACATATGGTCCTCCCTTTATACGATCCTTCCGAAATATATCTTTTTGACGGCACCTGGGGCACGCCCTTCAGCAAGGCCCTCGAGGTCCGCGCCGAGCCCTTGGGAGAGCATCCTTATGCACACCGCACGGCCTGTCTCCGCCGCCTCGATAAGCTCTCCGCCGCCCAGATAAAGCAACACGTGGCTTATGGGGTCCGCCCCGCCGGACTTTGCAAGGAAGACGAGGTCTCCCGCCTTCAGCGCGCCTGCCTCGATGGGCGCGGCCTTTTTGCACTGGTCCTGGGCGTTCCTCGGCACGTCGATGCCTACCGCGCGGAACGCAAGGTTGACAAGGCCTGAGCAATCGACGCCCATGGGCGGGCCTGCCGCCCATGGCACAGGCATCGAGCGCCCGCCCCAGAGATAAGGCGTGCCGACAAAGAGGCGGGCGAGCCCGGCAACCTCCGCGCCTGCTACGGGGCCGCCCGCCGGCATGGACGCGACATCCCCTTTTGCGACCCAGCCGGTCTTTCCGCCTTCAACCGCAAACCCGGCAAAGCCCCTCGCCTTCTCGGTCAAAAGAAGCCTCGTGCCCAGGCTCAAAGGGAAGATGGCCGCCCCTTCCGCAGACGGGGTGGCACGCACCACCGTGAAGGCGGCTTGCACTACGCAGTTGTACATGCCCGGCCCGTCGCAGGGTGCGACGTCCTTCTCTTGCACCCAGCCGGGATAGCCCTGCCAGGTCCCGGAGACGCACTTCTCCTGCTCCAGGGCCTCGACTGCCAGCCATTCCCCCTGCTCCCTGCGGACGGCAAGGACCTCGTTGAAAAGCAGTTGGCTCTCCTGCATGGGGTCGCGGCCGGGCGCCGGCGCAGCATGAACCGGCAGCTCCCGCAGGCCGGCGACAGGCACCCTCACGCGCACATAGCCCGTCATGGTTTTTCTCTGGTGTATGCCTTTCGGTTATTCTTCCATCTCGGAGAGGGCCACCTCGGCTGCGAACTGGACGCCCCCGTCCTCGTCGTTGAGCGCCCCTATGAGGTGGCGGGCGGCCCTCTCGTCCTTGATCTTCCCAAGGGTCCAAGCGGCCCAGCGCCTTATGCTGCGGTCCTTCTCCTTGAGCGCTTCGATGAGGGCGGGCACAGCGGGCCTGCCTATCCTGGAGAGGGCCAGGGCTGCGCCCTCGCGGACGTACCGCGCCTCGTCCTTGAGCCCCGGGATGAGCGCGCTTATCGCCTTCTTGTCCCTGATCTCGCCGAGGGCGTTCGTTGCGCCCCATCGCACGCCCCAGTCCTTATCGCCGAGAGCGGCGACGAGGGCGTCCACCGCCTTCTTGTCCCTGATCTCGCCGAGGGCGTTGACCGCCTCTTCCCGGACGTACTTGTTCTCGTCGTTGACCGCCCCGATCAGCGCATCGAGGGCCTTTTTGTCCCCTATCTCGCCGAGGGCCGCCGCCGCCCCCTCCCGGACGTACTTGTTCTCGTCTTTGAGGCTTTCGCAAAGCGCGCCGACGGCGGAGCCGTCCTTTATGCGGCCCAGGATGTGGGTGACCCTCCACCGGATGTCCCAGTCGGCATCCGTAAGCAGCCCGGCGACCTCTCCGAGGGCGGCCTGTCCCAATTCCCCCAGGGCGTCCTCCGCGGCGCGCCGCATCGATTCGTCCGGGTCTTTCAGGGAGCGGACGAGGGGGGCGACTACGGCCGGGTCCTTGATCTTGCCGAGGGCGGTTACTGCCCCCTCCCGGACGTACCTGTCCTTATCGCCCAGCCTCTCCGCAAGGGGCTCGATTGCCATCCTGTGGCCTATCTCGCCCAGGGCCCAGACTGCCCCCTCCCGGACGTACTCCTCTTCGTCCTTGAGGGCCTCTACGAGGGGCCTTACGGCCCTCGCCCGCTTCAGCTTGCCAAGGCCCTCGGCCGCCTTGAAGCGCCTTTCCCAGTCCGGGTCGTGCAAGGCCTGGAGCAACTGGTCCATCTCGAGTTGTCTATGCGGCATCTTCTAGCCCACCTCGCATATCTTTCTATCACAGAACAATTGCCTAAGGAAATAGATTTTATCTGCTGCGCGGGGAGCCGCAAAACGGCGGCGGACCTCGTTGACAAAGGGGGCGCGATACAATAAGATAACACAATTCCGATTTTTTTCTCGTACGGGGCATCAGTGGCGACGAAAACGGGGCCGAAGCAGACCTGGAAAGAACAGGAGCTGGCCATCCTCCACCAGGTGGCGCAGCACATCAGCAGCGACCTGGAGCTGAACGAGCTTCTCGGTCACATCGTCGATATGGTCGTCAGCCTCACCGGCGCAGATTCGTGCCTTATCTACCTTTACAGCGAGCAGAACGACGAGCTTACGCTGCGCGCCGCCAGCACGGCCCGCCGCAACATCGTCGGGGAGATCAGGCTGAAGCTGGGCGAAGGCGTGACCGGCTGGGCGGCGAAGGAGAAGAAGCCCGTCGCGCTCTCGCGCCAGGCTTACAAGGACCCGAGGTTCAAGAGCTTCACCAATCTGGCCGAGGACATGTACGAGGCGTTTCTTGCGGTCCCCATCCTTGCGAAGGACAAGATCACGGGCGTCATGAACGTCCACCACAAGAAGGAGCACGAGTACCCTGAAGACCAGATAAACCTCCTTTTCACGATCTCCAAGTACCTGGGGAGCGCCATCGAGAACGCCGTCGTCTACGAGGAGATCAACAGGAAAGCGAAGCAGCTCGACCTCCTCTCGGAAGTCAGCCGCACCATCGTTTCCGATTACTACCTGAAGGAGATACTCCAGCTCATCGTGACGATGACGGCCCAGGTGATGGGCACGAAGATCTGCTCGATCATGCTCCTCGACGAGAAGAAGCAGGAGCTTTTCATCGCCGCCACGCAGAGCCTCAGCCAGGAATACATCAACAAGCCGAACCTGAAGGTGGGCCAGTCGAGCGCGGGCAGGGTGGTGCTGGAGAAGCGGCCCGTCACCGTCTCCGACGTCACGAAAGAGCCGGGCTACATGTACCCCCACGTCGCCAGGAAGGAAGGCGTCGTCTCCATGATAGCCGTGCCGATGATGATAAAGGACAGGGTGATCGGCGTCATCAACAGCTACATGCAGAAGGAGCACAACTTCTCCAGGGAGGAGATCGACATCATGCAGGCCATCGCCAACCAGGCCGCGGTGGCCATAGAGAACACGCGCCTCGACCAGGAGATCCTCTCTGCTAAAGAGGCCCTGGAGACGCGAAAGGTCGTGGAGAGGGCCAAGGGCGTGCTGATGCGCGAGCTTAGCATCGGGGAGGACGAGGCGTACAAGAAAATCCACAAGAAGAGCATGGACCTCCGGAAGAGCATGAGGGAGGTAGCCGAGGCGATCATCGTCGCGGCAGACATAAGGCGCTAAAAACGCGGGGGCCGCCCGGCTGCGCGATCCCGCTTGACAATCTCCTCCCGCTGTAAGATACTATGCGAAAGAAGACATTGACGTCTTTTAGGCGGCCCTGACACAGGCAAGGAGCTTTAAGAGGACTCAGGCGTCCTGAATCCCGAAAAGTTGGGATTCGGACGCCTTTTTCGTTTAAGGGGCGGTTGATGGAAGAAAGGGCAAGCAGGCGTCTCGTGAGCGTCGACAGCACGGCCGGGGTGCGGGAGGTCCGCACGAGGACGGGCTATTTCACCTTCGAAGCGCTCGTGGGGAAGCTCTCGCCTACGCTCCGGAGGATCACCCGCAAGCTGAACGGCCATTTCACGTTCATGGACGACCAGGACCTTTTCCAGGAGGCCCTGATCCACCTGTGGTCCGGCTTTCAGTCGGGGGTCCTCGACGACAAGACGGACAGCTACATACTCCAGGGGTGTTACTTCCACCTGAAGAACTATATAAGGAAGAGCCAGGACCCGGCGACGCTCCTGAGCCTGAACAGCATGATGGAGGAGGACGGGCTGCACCTCGAAGAGATGCTCGTCGCGGACGGCCGACCGTCGTGCGAGCAGGTGGAGACGATGCTGGAGGTCGAGGCGATGACGCGGGCAGGCGCGAGCCAGCGGGAGAGGGACGTCCTTTTCTTCTGCCTGGAGGGCCTTACTACGCGGGAGATCGGGAAGAAGCTGGGCATCTCCCACGTCAGCGTCGTGAAGATCCGCAACAAGATACGGGAGAGGTACGAGAAGCTGAGCGGGCGGGCCTCAGCGGCAAAGGACGGCAAAGCCCTCGCAGCAGCCTGCCGGGGCTAGAAGGGGCGCCGGGCCTCGCAGCCTTAGCCGGAATAATAGAGCGGTCGGGCGTTCTCGACCCCTTTTGAAGGGGCCGGAAACGCCTTTTTTGTCTGTCCCCGGGGGACCCTCCAGAGTTACCACTACGGCGGCTTTTCAACTTGTAGATGACGGAAGTCCATCCAAAGCGCAATCTGACACATTGGGGTGTCGCGGGAACGCTGGCGTTACCGGTAAGGGAAAGCTTTTCTTGCGCACCGGAAGGCTTCTGGGCGCGCGCCGCAAAGAGAGCGGGGCGGCCCGGATCACTCTTTGGGAGGAGAGGAGATGATGAGCGCAGGTGATACCGCGTGGGTGTTGACGTCTACCGGGCTCGTGATGCTCATGACGCCGGGCCTTGCCTTCTTTTACGGCGGGATGGTAAGGCGCAAGAACATACTCGGCGTCCTCATGCAGTGCTTCGTGGTCCTTTGCATCCTTACGCTTCAATGGGTGCTCTTCGGCTATAGCCTTTCGTTCGCCCCCTTCAACAGGTTCATAGGCAGCCTTGCGTGGGCGGGCCTTGCCGGGGTGGGCGCGGCGCCTTATCCGGACTACGCGCCGACCATCCCCCACGAAGCGTTCATGGCCTTCCAGGCCATGTTCGCCATCATTACGCCTGCCCTCATCATCGGCGCCTTCGCCGAGCGGATGAAGTTCTCCGCCTTTCTGATCTTTACCGTGCTCTGGGCTACCTTCGTCTACGACCCCGTCGCCCACTGGGTGTGGGGCGCGGGGGGCTGGCTCAAGGGGCTCGGGGTGATCGACTTCGCCGGAGGGAGCGTAGTCCACATCAACGCGGGCATCGCCGCCCTCGTGACCGCCCTGGTCATCGGCCGGCGCACGGGGTATAAGGACAAGCCCGTGCCCCCCCACAACCTGCCCTTCACGGTGCTCGGCGGCGCATTGCTCTGGTTCGGCTGGTTCGGCTTCAACGCAGGCAGCGCCCTTGCAGCGAACGGCCTGGCCGTCCACGCCCTCGTAGTGACGCACCTGGGCGCAGCGACCGCAGGCCTGACGTGGGCCGTCATGGAGTGGCTCTTCACAGGCAAGCCCACCATGTTCGGGACGATCACCGGGTCGATCGCCGGCCTTGCCACGATCACTGCAGCCTCCGGCTTCGTGGGCATCTTCCCGGCGATAGCGATAGGCTTCGCGGCGAGCGTCTTATGCTTCATCTGCGTGAGCGTGCTCAAGCCGAAGCTGGGGTACGACGACTCCCTGGACGCCTTCGGCGTCCACGGCATAGGCGGCATCATCGGGGTGCTGACGACGGGCCTTTTCGCCTCGAAGGCGATCAACCCGGCAGGGGCGGACGGCCTCTTCTTCGGCAACCCGCGCCAGTTCCTCGTCCAGCTCTTCGCCGCTGCCGTAGTGACTGCGTACAGCCTGGTCGCCACCTATATCATTTACAAGGTGGTAGACCTGTTTGCCGCCGTGCGGGTGCCCCTGAAGGAGGAGATCATCGGCCTGGACCTGAGCCAGCACCGCGAATCGGCCTACACCGTCATGGAGTAGGATGAGGGTGAGCGGCTGCGTATAAGGCGCATCTTTCGCGTCGCGCTTCGCCCTGCGGGACTCCGACGTACAAAAAGAGTACGCCTCCGTTCCTCGGGCTTGCGCTTCACGAAATCTGCATCCTTCTACGCAGCCGCCCCTTGCCCGGCATATCCCCCGTCCGTTAGATCAAATCAATCGCCTAATATCCCAACTATGTGAGCGTCCAGCCCGTTCTTACCCCTGCCTTTATGCCAAATAAGACATATTGCAGTCCCGAAATCGGGCGTATATGCTAGAAAAGAAGCATATCGGGCCGTTCCCAAAAGCGCACGAAGCGCGGCCCGGGTATGTCCGCGAAGCCTATCGTGAAGGGAGGCACACCATGAGCAAGATGTTGATGATCTATCCGGACAGGTGCACCGGCTGCCGGAACTGCGAGCTTTCATGCTCTTTTTTCCATGACAGGGAGTTCCGTCCCCACACTGCGCGCATCCACGTCGCCTCGTGGGAGGAGGAAGGCTTCTCCGTGCCCACGACGTGCCAGCAGTGCGAGGACGCCCCCTGCGCCGCAGTCTGTCCTACGACGGCGATGCACGAGGACGCTGCTTTGGGCCGGGTCGCCTGGGACGAGGCAAAGTGCATCGGCTGCCGCATGTGCACCCTCGCCTGCCCCTTCGGCGCAGTCGTTTACGAGACCGGGAAGCGGCGTATCCTCAAGTGCGACCTCTGCGGGGGCAGCCCCGAGTGCGTCGCCTTCTGCCCCACCCAGGCGCTCGAATACGTTGACGAGACCGACGCTGTACGGTCGCGCCAGAAGGCCGTCGCCGTAGGCCTCAAGAAGAGCTTCGAGGAGGTGCAGCGATGAACGGCTGGACGGGCTTGATCCTGCGCGTCAACTTATCGAGCGGGTCGGTAGTCAAGGAAGCCCTCGACCCGGCGATAGCGAAGAAATATATAGGCGCCCGGGGCCTGGGGAGCTACCTGATGTTCACCGAGGCAGACCCCGCCGTAGACCCTTTGAGCGCCCGGAACATGCTCATCTTCGCCCCGGGGCCGCTCTCCGGCACGAACGCCCCGTCTGCGGGCCACTTCGACGTAGTGACGAAAGGCCCCCTGACAGGCACCATCGCCGCCTCCAGCTCAGGCGGCATCTTCGGCCCCATGCTGAAATACGCGGGCTACGATCTCTTAGTCGTCGAGGGCAAGGCGGAGAAGCCCGTCTACCTGTGGATCGACGACGGCGAAGTCGCCATCCGCGACGCAGCGGCCCTCTGGGGGATGCAGACGGCAAAGACCACGGAGATGGTGCGGGCCGGGACGGACGAAGAGGCGAGCGTCGCCTGCATCGGGCCCGCCGGGGAGAGGGGCGCCCTGCTGGCGAACATCATGAACGAATACGGCCGGGCGGCCGGGCGGACGGGCGTTGGGGCCGTCATGGGCGCCAAAAACCTGAAGGCGGTGGCGGTCCGGGGGACCGGGGCGGTCCGGGTGGCGGACGCGGACGCCTTCCGCAAAGCCATGCTGAACGCCTGCACGAAGATCAAGAACCACCCTGTCGGAGGCGGGGGGCTCAGGGCCTTCGGGACGGACGTCCTGGTCAACATCCTCAATGAAAGCGGGGGGTTGCCCACCAAGAACTACCGCCAGGCTACCTTTGCGACTGCCGACAAGGTGGGTGGCGAGTCCCTGTCCAAGCAGCTCCTCACGCGACCCAGGGGTTGCTTCTCCTGCATCATAAGCTGCGGCCGGGCGACCCGTGTGACCAACCCGAAGTACGCCGGCCTGGGGGAAGGCCCGGAGTACGAAACCGCCTGGGCCTTCGGGCCTGACTGCGGCATCGACGACCTCGACGCCGTGACCAAGGCCAACTATCTCTGCAACGAATACGGCATGGACACGATCTCCCTGGGCGCCACCGTCGCCTGCGCGATGGAGATGTTCGAGGACGGGATCATTACGCTTAAGGAAACAGGGGGCATCCCCCTCAACTTCGGCAACGCGGAGGCCATGGTGGAGATGGTCCGCCTCACGGGTGAGGGCGAGGGGTTCGGCAAGAAGCTCGCCATGGGGAGCTACCGGCTCGCTGCGAGCTACGAGCATCCCGAGTATTCTATGACCGTGAAGAAGCAGGAGATGCCCGCATACGACCCGCGGGCGCTCCAGGGCATCGGCCTGAACTACGCTACCGGCAACCGGGGCGGCTGCCACGTCCGGGGATATATGACTGCCGTCGAGGTGCTGGGCAACCCCGTAAAGATCGATATGCTGGCGACCGAGGGAAAGGCCCAGTGGGTGATCCTGTTCCAGAACCTGACTGCGGCCCTCGATTCGACGGGCATGTGCCTCTTTGCCACCTTCGGCCTCGGGGCGGACGAGCTCGCGGAGATGTTGAGCGCTGCCACAGGGGTCCCTTATACGACGGAAGAATTCATGAAGGCGGGGGAGCGCATTTGGAACATGGAGCGCCTCTACAACCTGAAGGCGGGCTTTTCGGCCAAGGACGACACGCTGCCGCAGCGCCTCCTCAAGGTCCCCCTGCCTGACGGCGGGGCGAAGGGACGCACGAGCGGGCTTAAGAAGATGCTGCCCGAATACTACAGCCTGCGCGGGTGGGACGCCTCCGGCGTGCCGGGCAAAGAGAAGCTCGCGGAGCTCGGTCTTTAGGTACGTGCGATGAACCATCTCATCATAGGCGCCGGTCCCGCGGGGATGACGGCTGCCGCGTGGCTGCGGCGCCTTGACCCCGGGGCCTCCGTCACCGTGCTCTCGAAGGAAGAGGTCCCGCCGTATGCGAAGATGGCCCTCCCATACCGTCTTTCGGGCGAGACGGACGAAGGGAACATCTTTCTGCCGGTCCCGGAAGGGGCCTCCCTCCTCCTTGGAAAGGAAGTGGCAGAGGTAGACCACTACCGGCGCCGCGTCCGCACATTGGCGGGCGAGGCCTTCGGCTACGACAGGCTCCTCGTAGCGGCGGGGGCGGTTCCCGAAAAGCCGGAGGTGAAAGGCGCACATCTACCCTTCGTCTTCACGGTCCGCGACCTGCCCGATGTCGCCCGGATGAAAAGCCGGGTCAGGCCGGGCGGTGGGCGGGCAGTTATCGCGGGCGCAGGCCCGGTGAGCATGGAGACGGGGGACGCCCTGCACAAGCTGGGTATGGAGATCACCTACGTCGTCTCGTCGGACCGCATATTCTCCTCGATGCTCGACCGCCCCGCCGCGGAGTTCGTCCGCCGGAGGATAGAGGCCCGCGGCGTCGAGATACTGACGGGCGACGACATTACGGAGATCGGCGAAAACGGCGAGGTCTCCCTGAAGTCGGGCGGCAGGAGGACCTGCGACCTCGTCGTCTTCGGCAAAGGGGTGCGTCCCTGCGCAGGCTTCCTCGCGGGGAGCGGCATCACGGTAAAGAAGGGGATATGCGTCGATGAGCGCCAGGAGACGGACCTCCCGGGCATCTTTGCGGCAGGCGACGCCGTCGAGACGATGGACATCGCTTACGGAGAGCCGAGGGTGAACGCCATTTGGCCCGCGGCCGTTGAGCAGGGCAGGGTAGCGGCCGGCAACATGTGCGGAGTCCGGGCTGCCTACGGGGGGAGCCTCGCAAGGAACGTCCTGCGCGTCTTCGGCGTCTCCATATTCACGGCAGGCAAGAGCAGGGACGAGGGGCCGGGCGTCCTGCGGGAGGAAGACGGGGGGGCTCACAGGAAGGTCGTCATCGAGGGCGGGGTGCTCAAGGGGTTCGCCTTCGTGGGCGACGTCCCTGGCGAGGGCCTTTACGTAGGCATGATAGGAAAAAAAATCGGCGGTGCGCCTGAGGTCGGACGGCTCCTCAAAGGGCGGTGCGCCTGGGCGCGCATGTTCGCGGGCCTTTCGAAGCTGCCGCAATGAGAAAAGGCAAACGCATTTGAACTTTAGCATGTAGTAAGGAGCGAGCACGCTCCCTTCACACGCCGACACTCCGCTCCCGATCAGCGTAAGGCTGCACTTCGCTTGCTGCGAGACGTAGAGTAAGAGAGGGTGCGAGCGCTCGCAGCACCGCCCTTTTTCAAAAGGCGGACGCTCAGGCTCCGCCAACGCTGATTAACGGTCGCTCCGTGATGCGTGTGTCGGGGAGGTGTCTCCCCTCCTTAAGGCGAGGGGAATTTTCCAAATGCGTTTGCCCCGCGCAATGAGATGAGGGGCTGCAGGGGGTTACCAAAAGGCTTACCGTTTTACTTGTAGCGACATAAGCCCGCAGATCGGGCAGACACGTTGACGTGTTTAAAACGACGGCGTTCTTAGGAAAGAGCGCCGTTTTTTTGCCCAAGCGGCCGGACGAAGGCGTCCTTGTCCATACATTACTACGGACAGGAGACGCCTTCTTATTTTATACGGAGGAGAATGCTTATGAACACAGGTGACACAAGTTGGGTATTGGCATCTTCCGCTCTGGTTATGCTTATGACCCCCGGACTTGCCTTCTTCTACGGAGGCATGGTGCGGCGCAAGAACGTCCTTGGCGTGCTGATGCAGTGCTTCACGATCCTTGCGATCATCAGCATCCAGTGGGTGCTCTTCGGGTATAGTCTTGCCTTCGGGCCGGGCAAGGGGTTCTGGGGCGGCTTCCAGTGGGCGGGCTTATGCGGCGTCGGCCTGGAGCCGTTCAAGGATTACTCGGCGACGATCCCCCACCAGGCGTTCATGATCTTTCAGGCGATGTTCGCCATCATCACGCCTGCCCTGATCCTTGGCGCCTTCGCTGAGCGCATGAAATTCTCGGGCTTCGTCGTCTTCATGGTCCTCTGGGCGACCTTCGTCTACGACCCCGTTGCCCACTGGGTATGGGGCGTGGGCGGGTGGCTGAGGGACCTGGGGGCCCTCGATTTCGCAGGGGGCACCGTCGTCCACATCAATTCGGGCATCGCAGCCCTGGCTACGTGCCTTCTGATCGGGAGGAGGAAAGGCTACGACAAGAAGCCCATCCCACCGCACAACCTGCCGCACGTAATGCTGGGCACCGCCCTCCTCTGGTTTGGCTGGTTCGGCTTTAACGCAGGCAGCGCCCTCGCTGCGAACGGTCTGGCAGTCAACGCCTTCGTGGTCACGAACACGGCCGCGGCGACCGCTGCCCTTTCGTGGGCGCTGATAGAGTGGATCTATAACGGGAAGCCGACGGCCTTCGGCACCGCCACCGGGGCAGTTGCAGGTCTTGTGGCGATCACGCCCGCTGCCGGCTTCGTCAGCGTCATGCCGGCCATTCTGATCGGCATCTTCGTCAGCGTCTTTTGCTTCCTGGCCGTTGCAATCGTCAAGCCCCTTCTCGGGTACGACGACTCCCTCGATACCTTCGGCGTCCATTGCGTTGGCGGAGTCTGGGGCGCCCTGGCCACCGGGCTTTTCGCCTCGAAGCTGGTCAACCCGGACGGCGCATACGGACTCTTTTTCGGCAACCCCAAGCAGCTCCTGATCCAGGCCGCGGCCGTGGGCGCCACCCTCGTTTACAGCTTCGGCGCGAGCATCATTCTCTACAAGGTCGTCGACTGGGTCATAGGGATGAGGGTCACCGAAAAGGACGAGATCATGGGCCTCGACCTTACGCAGCACAACGAGAACGCCTACACGATCCTGGAATAGGAGGGGGAGGAGAGCATGAAGCTGATTATCGCCATCATAAAACCGGACAGGCTTGAGGCGGTCAAAGAGCAGTTGTACAAGGCGGAAGTCAACCTTATTACAGTGAGCGAGGTCCTGGGCCACGGCCGCCAGATGGGCGTAACGGAGGTCTACAGGGGCGTCAAGGAGATGGGGAACCTCCTCAGGAAGGTCCAGCTCCTTATCGCGGTGAACGACGGCTTCGTCGAGCCGACCGTCAATGCCATCATCAGTGGAGGCAGGACGGGCGAGATCGGGGACGGCAAGATATTCGTGCTGCCCCTTGAGGAATGCATCCGCATACGCACGGGCGAGCGCGACGGGGTCGCCATCGGGTAGCGAAACGGGCTTATGTTAAGCCTCCGGGCCGCATCGACGCCCCTCCGGGAGGGATGTCGCCTGTTACCAACGGGCGGGAAATCTTACTTGTATACGGCGGGACGTCTATGCACGCCCGGAGGCTACCCCTGTCTCTTATAGCGTCCGTCCTTTCGGGGCAGACGGGCGGGGCGGCAAAGGGCGCTGCGCGAGGTAGTTGCAGATGGCCGAGACAAGCGGCAAGGGCTTAAGGCTCGCAAGGATAGCGGCGGAGAGCATTCTCAAGGAGAAGGTCCTTCCGAAAGGGAGGCTCACTAAGGAAACGATAGGCATTATCGCAAGCCAGCTCGGGAACATCGTCGGAGAGATGGAGACGGTGTGGGAGTCGGACCCCTCGTCGGACGAGCTCAAGGAGGCTTTTAGGCTGCTGGCTGCGTATCTCGATTGCCTGAAACGATATTAAAAGGGCAGCCCATAAAAATAAGGAGGAAACATGGAGAAAAAAACTGCGGCAAAGGGAAACGGCAAAACATTCCGCTGGACCGGGGCGATCTCGGAAAAAGACGTCCTGGGTGTGGCGCGTCTTATCAAAGACAACAAGATACAGGTCGTCGATTTGAAGTTCTGCGATCTGCCCGGCCTCTGGCAGCACTTTTCGATCCCTACCTATGACCTTCTGGAGTACGACAGCCTGGCGACGAGCATCTGGGAAGACGGCATAGGCTTCGACGGCTCCTCGATCAGGGGCTTCCAGAAGATCAACGAGTCGGACATGATACTCCTGCCCGACCCGGCGAGCGCGATCGTCGATCCCGTCTGCTCCGTGCCGACGCTGAGCGTGATCTGCGACATCTACGACCCGGTCACGAAGAAGCCCTACACCCGCGACCCCCGCTACATTGCCAGGAAGGCGGAAGCCTTTCTTAAGACCACGAGTTACGCCGACAAGAGCTACTGGGGCCCGGAGCAGGAGTTCTTCATCTTTGACGATATCCGCTTCGACCAGACAGTCAATTCCGGCTACTACTTCATCGACTCCGTTGAGGGCGCGTGGAACTCGGGGCGCGACGAGAAGCCGAACCTCGGCTACAAGCCGCGCTATAAGGAAGGGTACTTCCCCGTACCGCCGCACGATTCCATCCAGGACCTGAGGAGCGAGATATTCCTTGCCATGATTAAGGCGGGCCTCAAGATGGAGGTCCATCACCACGAGGTTGCCACAGCCGGACAGTGCGAGATGGATATGCGGTACGAGACCCTCCTCAAGATGGCCGACCAGTGCATGACGTACAAGTACATCGTCAAGAACATGGCCAAGAAGGCCAATATGGTGGCCACCTTCATGCCCAAGCCGCTCTTCGGAGACAACGGCTCGGGTATGCATACCCATGTCTCCCTCTGGAGCAAGGGGACGAACATCTTCTACGACGCCAAAGGCTACGCGGGCATCAGCCAGATAGCAAAGTGGGCCGTAGGCGGCCTCCTGAAGCACGCCCCTGCGCTGCTCGCCTTCTGCGCGCCTACGACCAACTCTTACAAGAGGCTGGTGCCGGGTTATGAGGCGCCCGTCAACCTGGTCTACTCGGCCCGGAACCGCTCGGCCGCCGTCAGGATACCGATGTACTCGGACAACCCGAAGGCGAAGAGGCTTGAGTTCAGGCCGCCGGACTGCACGTGCAACCCGTACCTCTCCTTCCCGGCGATACTCATGGCCTGCATCGACGGCATCGTGAACAAGATGAACCCGGGCGAGCCGACCGACGTGAACACCTATCACATGGCGCCTGAGGACTTTGCGAAGATACCGACCGTCCCCGGCTCCCTTGCCGAGGCGATCGCAGCGCTGCAGAAGGACCACGACTTCCTGCTGCGGGGCGGCGTCTTCACGAAGGACGTCATCGAGACGTGGATCGAGTACAAGATCGAGGCGGAGATCGACCCGATCAGGCTGCGGCCGCATCCTTACGAGTTCTATCTTTACTTCGACCTGTAAGACCCAGGAGGGGCCGGGCGCTTTGAAGCCGGCAAGAGGCGTTCCCGGCCCCCCTTTTGTGCGCTGTAAGGCGTTGACAAGCAACGGATTGCGTGCTAAGATTGCACGGCACAGAGGGGTGTCAAAAAGACTGGGACGTCCACTCCGGACGCCCTTTTTTTTGGTGGGAACATTATGGAGTCCCGAACAACGCGCTTCAGCACTACCATCTTTTTTTGTCGTCAGATAGATCCGGACGAAAATACGAACAGGCGCGCCCTCGAAAAGGAATACGGCGGGGCCATCCGCTTCTTCCCCCTGCCGTGCAGCGGGAGGATAGAGGCCCAGCACCTGCTGAAGGCAATAGAGGCGGGCGCGGAAAAAGTTTACCTGGTCACGTGCCCGGAGGGGGCGTGCAGATACTGCGAGGGCAACGTGCGCGCCAAAAAGAGGCTCGAATACGCCCAGGGTCTCCTTAAGGAGGTCGGCCTTCCCGCGGAGCGCCTGCAAGTGACGAGGGCGGCGGGCCCCCTCCCCGTCTCGATAGACGCCCTCACGCGGGCCCTCCTCGGCCTCCCGAAGTCTGCGTAACCGATACGCCCGGGCGCGCACCTGGAGGGGCGCCGGGGCGCACAAACAAGGAGTGAGCGATGATCAGCGCTGAGAGAAAACCCTTCGAGGAGATAAAGGCGAGCATTAGCCGCTATAAGAAGGTCCTCATCGTGGGATGCGGCACCTGCGTCGCCGAGTGCGCCGCCGGGGGGGAGAAGGAAGTGGCCCTCCTTGCGTCGCAGTTGCGCATCGACGCGTCGAGGGAAGGCAGCAAGATCGAGTTCAAAGAGATGACCCTGGACAGGCAGTGCGTCTACGAGTTCATCGACCAGGTGACCCCCGTCGCGGATAAGTACGACGTGATACTCTCTTTGGGGTGCGGAGCAGGCGTCCAGGCGATGGCGGAGGTGCTGCCCAAGGTCCATATCGTCCCCGCCCTCAACACGACGGCCATAGCGGAGACCCGGGAGGCGGGCGTCTGGCTTGAGGACTGCCGGGGCTGCGGGGACTGCAAGCTCGACAGCTTTGCCGATATCTGCCCCATAACGCGCTGCGCAAAGGGGCTTTTCAACGGGCCGTGCGGAGGCTCGAAGGAAGGCCGCTGCGAGGCGGACCCGGACAGCCCGTGCGCCTGGCAGCTCATCCTGACGCGCCTCGAGGAGACAGGCAGGCTTGCGTCGCTGGACGAGATATACCCGCCCGCTAACTGGGCGAAACAACAGGGGAAAGGGCCGAGGAAAATCGTCAGGGAGGACCAGAGAGCGTGATGATCGAGAGCCGGCTGAAAAAGGTGCTGACCATGGGCCGTTTCGCAGTAACTGCGGAGTGCGGTCCGCCGAAGGGGGCAGACCCGGAGGTAGTGCGAAAGAAAGGCAGTCTTTTGAAGGGCTTTGTGGACAGCGTCAACGTGACGGATAACCAGACGGGCGTCGTCCGCCTCTCCAGCCTCGCCTCGTGCGCCATACTGCGCCGGGAGGGGCTCGACCCCGTGCTCCAGATGGTGACCAGGGACCGCAACAGGATCGCTTTGCAGTCGGACGTCCTGGGGGCATCCGCCCTCGGCATCAGGAACATCCTCTGCCTCTCCGGCGACCACCAGGGCCTCGGCAACCAGCCGGAGGCGAAGGGCGTCTTCGACCTCGACTCGGTGCAGCTTTTGAAGGTCGTCCGGGAGATGCGCGACAAGGGCATAGTCCTCGGCGGAGACGCCCTTTCGAGCGTCCCTGACCTGTTCATAGGCGCTGTGGAGAACCCCTTCGGGGACCCGATGAGCTACCGCGCGGCAAGGCTCGCCAAAAAAGTGCGCGCCGGGGCGGAGTTCGTCCAGACGCAGTGCGTCTATAACCTGCCCCGCTTCAAGGCGTTCATGACGGAGGTCACGGACAAGGGCCTCGATAAGAAGGTAGCGGTCCTTGCGGGCATAACGCCCCTGAAGTCGGTGCGGATGGCAGAATATATGGCGAAAAGCGTGGCCGGCATAGACGTGCCGGAAGAGGTGATAGACCGCCTGAAGGGCGTCCCCGCCGGGCAGCAGCGCGCGGAAGGGATCAGGATAGCGGTGGAGACCATCGAGGCGCTCAAGGGCATAAAAGGCGTGCGGGGCGTCCATATCATGGCCATCGAGTGGGAAGAGGCCGTTCCCGAGCTTGTCGAGAAAGCGGGGCTGCTCCCGAGGCCGGAGGGCTAGAGGAGGGACGATGCCGGCGAAATACTACATAAGCACCCACCCGGTGCCTTCGAGGTTCCCCCCAGTCATCCGCTCGGGCGTCATCGCCTGGGAAGAGGGCTGCCTCAAGTGCGTCACCTGCGTCAAAAAGGAATGCGTCTACAAAGTATATGAGAAGCGGTCCCTCGACCCGCGGCAGATGGTCGATACCCTCGACAGCATCTGCAAGGACTGCTTCAGGTGCGTCCAGAACTGCCCTAACCGCTTGATTGAGAAGGGCTTCAACCCTGCGTGGAAGGCCGCCGGTGACGACTACTGGACGCCGGAGGTCCTCTCCAACCTGTGGTTCCAGGCGGAGACCGGGCGGATACCCGTATCCGGCGCAGGCTACGGCGGGCCTTTTTCCGGGCCGGGCTTCGACGCCATGTGGACGGACATGTCGGAGATCGTCCGTCCCACGCGGGACGGCATCCACGGCAGGGAGTATATAAGCACTACGGTCGATCTCGGCAGGAAGGTGAAGGCCCTCACGTTCGAGAAGGGCAACGGGGCGGTGCCTGCCTCGATCCCGCCGCTGGTCGAGCTCCCCCTGCCCGCGGTCTTCGACCTCCTCCCCTTCTCACCGCCCGGACGGATGGTGACCCGCGCTATCCTGGCCGCTGCCCGCCAGCTGAAGACCCTCGCAGTCGTACGGGCCTCCGATTGGGGGGACGATTACGCCCCCTATCGTGAGAACACGCTCCTCTATCTGGACAGGCCACGTCCTGAGACCGATGCGCTTCTGGCAGGCTTGCGCCTTGTCGAGATACCCGACGGGCCGGACGCCTTATCATTGCAGGCGGCCCTCAAGGCGAAAAACCCGGGGCTGGTCGTAGCCATACGGGCCGAGGCCGGCGAGGGTTCCGCGGAGCGGGCGGCCGAGCTTACCGCGGCCGGGGCCGAAGCGGTCCACTTCGTCGCCGACTTCCACGGCCTCGACTGCACAGCGAGGCCCATGTTCATCAAGGACAGGATGCGGCAAATCCATTTGCATCTCGTCGATAAAGGCATCAGGGACCTCATCACCATCATCGGCGCCGGGGGCGTCGCCATGGCGGAGCACATGGCGAAGCTCATCATCTGCGGGGCAGACGCAGTCGCCATCGACGTGCCGCTTCTGGTCGCCATGGAATGCCGCCTCTGCAAGCGCTGCACCCAGGGCATAGCCTGCCCGGTGGAGCTCGAAGGCGTCGAGACGGAATGGGGGGCGGCCCGCATCCTCAACCTCGTCGCGGGCTGGCACAACCAGCTCCTGGAGGTCCTCGGCGCCATGGGGATCAGGGAGGTGCGCCGCCTGCGGGGCGAGATGGGGAGGGCCATGTTCTACGAGGACCTTGAGAAGGAGTTCGCTGCCTTGGGAAAGCGGGGTTAAACAATGGCAGAGAAGAGCAGATTCACGTTTCCTAAGGCGAAGAGGACGCCCACCCGCTTCCGCAACCCCCTTTCGAAATACAGGGTCAGGATCGGGGCGGCCTGCGACAACTGCGGCGAGTGCGTGGCGCGCTGCCCCTACGGGGTCTTCAGGAAAGGCGCACGGAGGCCGAAGGTCATAGGGGACCACCTCTGCTTAGGCCCCGCGTGCAAGGGCGGCCCGGCTTACTGCTGCATTACGGGCTGCCATGTCAGGGCGATAACGGTATCGATCAACCCTTCCTTCGAGATGCTCGGAGACAGGCGGTGGACGGCGGAGCTTCTGGCCGGCTCGTGGTATATGGCAGAGTCGGGAAAGCTCCCCTACCAGGGCCTCAATTACAAGACGGGCGACTCCGGGGGCGGCTTCGACAAGATCCGCCTCGTCTATCCCAGGGAAAACGGCCACGTGCGGCCTGAAGAGGTCTCCTGCGCGGTCGAGCTGAACCGCTCCGGCGACGGCCGGCCCCGCATAGCCATACCCCTGCCCCTCTATCTTGGGGGCATGTCTTTCGGCTCCATTAGCATCGTCTCGATGCTTTCAAGGGTAAGGGCGGCCAAGGCCCTCGGCACCTTCTGCTGCACAGGGGAGGGAGGCTTCCCGGAAGAGCTGGTCCCCTACAGCGACCACATCATTACCCAGGTCGCTACGGGACTCTTCGGCGTGAGGGAGGAGACGATCAAGCGGGTCCCCATGGTCGAGTTCAAGTACGCCCAGGGGGCGAAACCGGGCCTGGGGGGCCACCTCCTCGGCGACAAGGTGACGCCCAGGGTGGCGGCCATGAGAGAGGCAGTGCCCGGGAGCGCCCTTTTCTCTCCCTTCCCCTTCCACAGCGTCTACTCCGTCGAGGACCACAAGAAGCACGTGGACTGGATCAAGGAGGTCAACCCCAGGGCGCTGGTGAGCGTCAAGGTATCGACCCCGACGGACGTCGATATGGTCGCCGTAGGGAGCTATTTTGCGGGGGCGCACATCATCCAGCTCGACGGTAGCTACGGCGGGACGGGGGCGGCCCCCGACATAGCAAAGAAAAACATAGCGATGCCCGTCGAGTACGCTATCCCGAAGGTGCACAAGTTCCTCGTGGAGGAAGGCATCAGGGACAAGGTGACGATAGTCGCGAGCGGCGGCATAAGGACCCCCCACGACATGGCGAAGATCATCGCCCTCGGGGCGGACGCCGTCTGCCTGGGGACGGCGGACCTCGTCGCCCTGGAGTGCCTCCGCTGCCACCACTGCGAGTCGGGACGCGGCTGCGCGAGGGGGATCGCCACGACGGACGACGAGCTTACCGGGCTGATGAACATAGAATGGGGCACCCAGCGGATCATCAATTTATACCTTGCCTGGAGGACGCACCTCGCCTCGGTCCTCGCCAGGCTCGGGATGCGGAGCGTTACGGAGCTTGTGGGGCGCACGGACGTCCTTGTCCACACGGACTACGTGAAGCCGGGGGAGATAGACGGGGAGCTCGATTAAGAGGGTCACATGAAAGAGGACTTATACGGAAGGCTCATAACCGATTCCCGGCGCTGGATGAAGGGAAAAGCGCCCGTCCCGGCCGTATGCGAGGCGGAGGAAGGCGGCTGCGGGGTCACCGGCTTTGCCTGCAACATACCGGTGAGCGGCCGGCACATTATAGAGCCCTCCGTGCAGATGCACAACCGGGGGAACGGGAAAGGCGGCGGCATCGCAGCCGTGGGCCTGGCCGCCGACCGGATGGGGGTAGACCAAAAGACGCTGGAGAGCGCGTTCCTCCTCCAGGTCGCCCTCCTCGACGAGACCGTCCTGCCCGACCTGGAGAAAGAGTACGTCAGGCCCTACTTCAGGGTGGACCACGAGGCCTTCATAGAGACAGTCGATGACTACCGGGACGTGCCCGGCCTGGAGATGAAACCCCCGGCGGTCATGCGGTATTTCGTCCGCGTGAAGCCCGACGCCCTGGAGCGCTTCGCCGCGGAGCGGGGCCTCCTCGACCTGCCGCCGGAAAAGGTCGAGGAAGAGTTCGTCTACCAGAACACCTTCCTTCTGAACCGGACATATTACAGCTCCCTCGGCGAAAAAAGGGCCTTTGTCCTCTCCCACGGCCGGAATATGATGATCCTCAAGATCGTCGGGTACGCGGAGCAGGTCGCCCAGTACTACAAGCTGGAGTCCTTCAAGGCGCACGTCTGGATCGCCCACCAGCGCTACCCGACCAAAGGGCGCGTCTGGCACCCCGGCGGGGCCCACCCCTTCGCGGGCCTGGACGAGGCCCTGGTCCACAACGGCGACTTTGCGAACTACTATTCCGTCACGGAATACCTCCGCCAGAGGAACGTCTACCCCCTCTTCTTGACGGACACGGAGGTCTCCGTCCAGGTCTTCGACCTCCTCAACCGGGTATACGGCTATCCCCTCGAATATATTATAGAATCCCTCGCACCGACGACGGAGATGGACTTCGACCACCTGCCCGTCGAAAAGCAGCGTATTTACAGGCAGATACAGGCTACGCAGATCCACGGCTCCCCCGACGGGCCGTGGTTCTTCATCATCGCCAGGTCGATCCCGAAGGAGCGGAAGTTCCAGCTCATCGGCATCACGGACACGGCCATGCTCCGCCCCCAGGTCTTCGCCCTTCAGGAGGGCGACTTCCAGGTAGGCCTCATCTGCTCGGAGAAGCAGGCGATCGACGCGACCCTCGAGAGCCTCGCAGCCGAGGACGCCCGGTTCGGCAAGGTGGCCGACCGGTACTGGAACGCAAGGGGCGGGAGCTACACGGACGGCGGCGCCTTTATCTTCACGATCGGCGAGGCGGACGGCGGCCACACGATGACCTGCACGGACAAGTTCGGGCGCGAGATAGGCGTGCCCGCAGCAAAGGCCCCCTACGACTTCAGCGCTGCCCCGGCCGTCGCCCCCATGGCAAAAACGGAGGCGTCGGACCTCAGGAAAAGGCTTTCCGGGGACCGCGACGCCCTCTTCGATTACTTTGCAGGCGGCCTTGCCTCCTGGGATTTTGAAGAGATACGCAGCCGCCTGGCCGCACTGGTCGGCCTGGCCGCGGCAGGCAAGGCCAGACCCGCAGCCATCGAGCTTTTGACGCGCCTTCTCGACCGCCGCTACCCGACGGGCGCAAAAAGGAGGCGGTCCCTCCTCCAGATGGTCCGGGCCGCCCTCGACGATATCTTCCGCAGCGTCCCCCTTATTGCCGATGCGGAAAAAACGGCCTACGTCCGCTGCGACTTTGCCTCGCGGCACGCCTTGAGACGGCCGAAGAGGGGCGAGAAGGTGCTCGTAACGGACGCGGGCGGCTTTCCTGCGGAGGGCGAGGAGGCGCACGCGCGCTTCATCTGCGACGCCCATGAGATCGGCTGGCGGCGCTTCATCTGCTTTGGCCACAGGGGACAGCGCTTTTTGGGCTGCGGCCTGGGGCCGGCAACGCAGGGCGTCAGGATCGACGCCTACGGCTCGACGGGCGACTACCTCGGCTCGGGCCTTGATGGGGTCGAGCTATACGTCCACGGGAACGGCCAGGACCAGATAGGCCAGATATTGAAGTCGGGCAAGCTCGTCGTCCACGGCGACGTAGGGCAGACCTTCATGTACGGCGCGAAAGGGGGAGAGGTCTACGTGATGGGCAACGCAGCGGGCAGGCCCCTCATTAATGCGGCCGGGCGCCCAAGGGTCGTCATCAACGGGACGGCCCTCGACTTCCTCGCAGAGTCGTTCATGGCCGGCGATCCTTACAACAACGGGGGGTTCGTTATCGTGAACGGCCTTGCCTTTGACGACGACGGGCGCGTCATTCCCCAGGAGACCCCCTATCCAGGCTCTAACCTGTTCTCCCTGGCCTCCGGGGGCGCCATTTTCGTCAGGGACCCTAGGCGCGTTCTCGTCGATGAACAGTTGAACGGGGGCCAGTTCATCCCCTTCGGAGACGTGGAATGGGCGCTCATAAAGCCCTATCTGGAGGAAAACGAGCGCCTCTTCGGGATTACCGTCGATGAGCTCCTCACGGTGGACGGCCGCAGGCGGTTACCGGCTGAGGTCTACCGGATGATCGGCGCGGTCAAGCTCTCCGTCCTTGCCGCAGGCGCGGCCGGGGCGCTCGACGAGTGGGAAGGGGACGATTGATCGCGGCTGCCGGCCGAAGGACTGAGGGGCTGCAAGGTCGGAAAACTCCGACACGTAAACGTCGCTGATCGGAAAACTCCGACTCTTTCGCCTTCGTCGCCATTACCCTTTCTGGTCGCGTGTCCGGCCGGGGGGCCGCGAAAAAGGCCCCGATCGGCGCAAATGGCCGATATCGGCCGCAGTGAGGACGGTCCGCAAAGAGGGCGGCCGCTGCTTCTAAAGGCGGCACGCTTTGTGCATAATAAGTAGTTATCAAAAATCTCTCTAGGAGGAGAAGCATGAAGAAAGTTCTCGTATACGTGTTCGCAGTCCTGATCGCTTTCGTCTTCGCAGGGGCGGGCTTTGCCCAGGCGCCTGCGGCCGCACCTGCGCCTGAGAAGGCAGCACCGGCCGCGGCCGAGAAGAAGGCTGAGAAGAAGGCACCCAAGAAGGCCAAGAAGGCGAAGAAGGCCGAGAAGAAAGAGGAAGCTGCTGCTCCGGCGCCTGCACCGGCCCCGGCGAAGTAACGTATCATCCGAAGGTACGACAAGAGAGGGGAGCCTTTTGGCTCCCCTCTTCGTTTATGTCCCCTCCCCTTTTCGGACGACCGGCCGCGTAGTCTCCGGGGCCTGATCCGGCCGCGTCCGATTTTTCTTGCCAGGGGCCCGCGGGCCGTGGTAATCGATATGTAGAGGACAAGATGGAGGACCAAGCACATGTCGATGCTTAAGGCAGTGATCCCTATAGTGCTTATTTTAGCGCTTGCCGCCTGTGCTTCTTCTACCCAGTCGAAGCTGAAGAGGGTCGAATCCGGCATGGGCTTTAAGGAGGTCAGGCATATAATGGGTCGGCCGGACGCCACGCAAACGGTCAGAAAGGACGGCTCCGTTTATGTCCTCTACCGGTACGATCACCGCCGCTGCAACCCGAACCTTTCTTATTACGAGAGGTGCGATTTCTCCGTTATCTTTAAGAACGAGAAGGTAATCGATACGATAACGAAGAACGGCCAGAGCTACAGCCCCCACACGGAGGCCCTCTACCTCTTCCAGCCGCGCTGAACCCGGCCGTGTCGCCTTAACGAGCAATGGGGCCGCAAAAAATCCCGGCCCGATCTTGCTTCGGGCGTTTTCTCACAAAGGGTGGTACAATAATGGTAGGCCGTTACCCGATTCGAACGGCCGCCATGACCATCTGGAGGATCGGGGAGAAAAGGGAAGGAGGGCAGCATGGTCGAATTTGAGCAAACTTTCACGAATTTCCTACTGCATCACCAGGAGAGGCACAACCGGACGTACCACTTCCTAATCCTTATGGACGCCCTGACGAGCGCAGCTAAACACATCCAGCACTATTACCTTACGGGAGCGCTCAAGGGGATACTCGGCCGGGCCGGGGCGATCAACGTGCAGGGCGAGGATGTCATGCGCATGGACCAGATCGCCCACGAGATCGTTATCCATTATCTAAAAAGCTCCGCCAGGGTCATCCACGCAGTCAGCGAGGAATCGGACGACATCATCCCCATCGACCCGGAAACGGGGCGCTATTTCGTCTATTTCGACCCCCTGGACGGATCGTCCAACGTTGCCCACGGCCTGCCGGTGGGTTTCCTCTTCGGCATAGCCAAGCGCAACCTCGAAGGGCCGGAGGACGGCCATCTGAGGGCAGGCAAGGATTTTATCGGTGCGGGCATGTTCGTTATACCCACCGGGACCTTCACCATCGGGCTGAAAGGGGCGGGCACCTGGCGGTTCCATATAGACGAGACGATGACCTACGTGAAGCCCACGCGCATGGTCCTTCCCGAAGACGCCAAGAGCTGGGAGCTCTCCTTCAATGCGGCGAACACCGCCACCTATGCGGAAGGCGTCCAGAAATGGATTGGCGACCATGAAGACAAGTACGCCTTCAGGTATCTGGGCGCACTGGCCGGCGATTTCCACAGGATCCTCTCGAACGGCGGCATGTTCATGTACCCGGCCATCGTGAACCACCCGAACCCGAAGAAGAACCGGCCGGAGGGGAAGCTGCGCCTGATGTACGAGGCGGCCGTCGTCGCCTTCATGTGCGCGGAGGCGGGCGGAGTGGCGGTCAACGAGAAGGGGACCGACATACTGGAGATCAACCCGGGCCACCACCACCAGCGCACGGCCCTCTATGTAGGCTCAAAGCGCCTCGTCGAGGACGTGGCAACCCACTTGAAATAAAGGGTTTTTCCGGCCGGGATGAAGCAGATCCTGTACAAGAGCACGAACAAGGCAGCGCCGAGGGTCGCGTTCGAATCGGCCCTCCTCAAGGGCCTTGCGCCCGATTACGGCCTTTACATGGTGGACAGGGCGGACATACCGCGGCTCGATGGGCGGACCATCCGGGCCATGGGCGGCATGTCCTATGCGCGCATCGCCTTCGAGGTGCTCAGCCCGTACCTCGGGGCGGAGATCCCCGAAGGGGACCTCACCGCCCTCCTCGAAGACGCATACAGCGAGGAAACGATACCGACGGAGGTGCAAAAGGTCACGGAAGAAACCTCCATCATGTGGCTCACCAAAGGACCGACCTATTCCTTCAAGGACTATGCAGCCCGGTTCTTCGCCCGCGCCCTTAATTACTTCCTCAGGCGGCGCGGCCTGCGCAGGGTGGTCGTCGTTGCCACGAGCGGGGACACGGGCGGGGCCGTCGCCGACGCGCTGGCCGGCCTGGAAAATGTCGATAATATTGTCTTTTTCCCGAAGGGATCGATAAGCGAGGGGCAGCGCAGGCAGATGACGACCCTCGGCGGGAACGTCCATGCCTTCGAGGTGAACGGCGACTTCGACGTCTGCCAGGCCCTTGCAAAGAGCCTGCTGGGCGACGGGGCGTTCAGCGAGGCGGTATTCGGCGACCGCGACCGGTTCACGTCTGCGAACTCGATCAGCCTGGGCAGGCTCCTGCCCCAGGCGGTGTACCCCTTCTTTGCCTATTCGAGGACCGCGGCCGACGGCGGCCCCCTGGTCGCCAGCGTCCCTTCGGGCAATTTCGGGGACATGATGGGGACGGTGATCGCCAAGGCGATGGGCCTGCCCGTCTCCTGCATCGTCTGCGGGGTCAACGAGAACAGGGAGTTCCCCGATTTCCTATACAGCGGCGAGTACAGGGTGACCGCCTCGAAGCCGTCGCCCTCCTCGGCGATGATCGTCTCTCACCCGAGCAACCTGGCGCGCCTCATCGACTTCTACGGGGGCGCCATGAGGGACGAGCGCGACCCGGAGACGGGGAACGTCGTGCGGCCCGGCGTTATCGACAGGATGCCCGACATGGATGAGATGCGGCGTGACCTCTTCTCCGTAAGTATCGATAATCCCCAGCATTATGCCGCCATGAGGGAGGTCTTCGTCCGCTACAGCATCATCCTCGATCCCCACGGGGCGGTGGGGTGGAGGTCCCTGGAGCTCGCCCGCTCGGCAGGCATCTGGGGCCGGGCGGTCATTTACGAGACGGCCGACCCTGGGAAGTTCCCCGAAGACGTAGCGCGGGCGACGGGCGTCACCCCGGAGCCGCCCCCCCGGATGAAACGGCAGGCGTCCCTCGACGAGCGGATTTACACCGTAGCCGAGGCCCCCTTTCAGACCCCCGGGGGCCGGACGGTTAGCCCCGACCAGATAGGGGAAGCGAAAGAAAAGATAGCCCGCATCTTCCGCTAGGGGCGCCCGAGGGGTCCGAAAAGCCCTGCAAGGCCCCTCCGGGAAGTCCCGGGGCGGCCCGGCGCGCCCGAAAAGCACCCCAGAGTGGCCCATCCGGGGCGATACTGCCTGCTTTTCGGCTCAAGCCGCAAGCCCAGGGGTAAAATAGTGCGATTTTCAAGGATACATGCGATAATTTTGTTGACAATTGCAAGTGGTTGTTATATTGCTCTATCAAGATGACGCCACCCCAGAACGGCCCTGTTACGGCTAAGCAGGCTTCTTCTGCCTTCCGGGCGAAGCTCGCCACGTGGAAACGGTGGTCGAGGGAGTTCCTCCCTGCCGACCGGAAGGCGGGCATGCGCTCCGGTCAGACCCGGTTCTTCTCCCCGAACCAGGCGTTCGAGGTCTACCTGGGCGCCCACCTCGTCTCCTTCCTGCGTTACTCGATACCCGAGGCGAGGGAGATCCTAGGGGGACTGAAGACGTGGCTTCGCAAGAACACCGTCTACCCGGAGACCCCGGAAGCCAACCCGGAGGCCGTGCGCAGGATGAGGCAGCTCCAGCTCATCATCCACCAGAAGGACGACGGCACGTTCCGCTACGAGTCGAGACGCACCCTGCGCGTGAAGCCCAGCGTGGAACGGGGCGCCAACCTCGTCGAGGAGGTCTACGAGCAGGAGTGGCTTCCCGGCGCCTCCGTCGAGGACATGATGCGCATCAGGTTCGTCAACTTCAGGGTGCTGGAGATAGGCAAGGTGCGGGACTCCTTCGACCAGGCCCTGTCAAACGGCGGGGACCATACAGCTCCCGGCAGTTAAGCTAACACACTGCAATCAAATACGATTTTTACGGCGGGCACTTCGCGCAGATCGACCTGAACTGCATGACGCTCAGGTAGCGGTCGCCCCGGTCGGGTAGTATGACAACGATTGTCCCCTTCCTCATCGTCCCGGCCACCCTCAGGGCGCCGACCACTGCGGCCCCGCTCGACATACCGACGAATATGCCCTCGCCCCGCGCAAGGTCCCTCGCCATCTCGAAGGCCTCGCCGTCCTCGACCACGATCTTGTCGTCGAGCTCCTCCGGGTTATAGATCTTGGGGACAATCGACTCGTGCATATTCTTGAGGCCCTGTATCGCGTGGCCGAGGGTCGGCTCGACGCCCACCACCCTGACCCCCGGCTTCTTCTCCCTCAGGTACCTTCCCGTCCCCATGAGCGTTCCGCCCGTGCCCATGCCGGCGACAAAGACATCGACTTCGCCCCCCGTCTGCTCGAATACCTCAGGGCCTGTCGTCTCGTAGTGGGCCAGGACATTGCTCTCGTTGTCGTACTGGTTGGGCATGTAGTACCTGCCCGCCTCCGCGTCGTGCACCTCGTGGGCACGCCGGATGGCCCCATCCGTCCCCTCCTTCGCCGGGGTCAGCAGCACCTCCGCGCCCAGGGCCTCCAGGATGATGCGCCTCTCGGAGCTGACGCATTCCGGCATGAAGAGCTTTATCTTGTACCCCTTGGCAGCGGCTATCATGGCAAGAGCGATGCCCGTGTTGCCCGATGTCGGCTCCAGTATTATCTTATCGTGGGTCAGCTCGCCCCGCTCCTCGGCCCCCTTGATCATCCAATAGGCGGGCCTGTCCTTGACGGACCCTCCGGGGTTGCACCCTTCGAGCTTGGCGAATATCCGCACCCCTCCGTTGCCGTTCATCTGCATCAACTCGATGAGGGGCGTCTTTCCGATGGCGGAAAGGAGCGACATTGCGTACCTCCGAAAGAATCTTCCTTATTATATATAAGCGTACCAGAACCGGCGGCTGGATACAATACACCCTCAGGATCCAGGCCAAACGCATATAGCCAATCTCCCTTTCGGGGAGGGGGACACCTCCCTGAACACCTATTATGGAGCGACCGAGAATCAGCGTTGGCAAAGCCTAAGCGTCCGCCTTTTAACAAAAGGCGGTGCTGCGAGCGCCCGTACCCTCTCTTACTCTACGTCTCGCAGCAAGCGAAGCGCAGCCTTACGCTGATCGGGCGCGTAGTCCTAGGTGTGAAGGGAGCGTGTCTCCCTCCCCCCACCGATACTTAAGTTCAATGCATTTGGCCGGACCCCGCTTACCTGCCCGACCGAGGCGGCGGGAAGATCCCGTCGAGAAAGAAGTTCTCCAGCGTTTCGGAGGAAAGGCGCATATCCCAGGATGTAAAAGTCTTCGCCTCTCTCTGGAAGACATAGGCGACCCGCGCCACCCCCCTTGCGCCAGGCATGGCCCCGGTGAAGACGAGGGTCCCCTTCTGGTCGGGGTTCTCCTTCTGCCGGCCCGCCGTCCCCTCTCCGGCCGCCCGCGTCAGGACGACGAGGGCTGCTGCGCCCTCGGCCGCTATTTTCTCCCTGACCCTTCTGCGGACAGCCTCGTTCTGGAGCTCCGTCCGCCAGACGAGGGATACGGCCTTGAAGACGTGGCCCCCCGCCTCCCCGGCGTCCGCCCCGCCCTGGTAACAGAAAACGGCCATAGGCTCTACCCTGCCCCTGGAGGCAAGCTCTCTCTTCGCCATATCGGCCGCCTTTTCGAGGGTAATCCTCAGCATGGCGGGCAGGGCCGCCCCTTTATCGCCGGCAGGCGCCTCATGGGGCTGAGGGCCGGCGGTCTTGGCGGCCTCCTGCGGGCCGGGATGGGCCTTCGGGCCTCCGCGGCCCCTTCTCCTGCTGCGCCTCATATTGCTCCACTATATCCCGATATCGACAACCCTGTAAAGTAAAATCTCCCACCCTGGACCGCCCGCCGCGGCCGGAAAGACACAGCCTACTCCCCCCCTCACCCATACCTCGATATCCTGTACTTCTTCATCAGGGCATAGAGCCTGGGCCTGGACAGCCCGGATATCCTGCAGGAAGTTTCCTCCCTCCCGCTGCCCTGCCCAGCGGCGAGGTCAGGCGTCGGGGCGGTCGGACCTCTCGTCTGCCGGTTGCCCGGCTTGCCGCCTCAAACCCCCTATCGCCTCTCTTCGGCCGGCCTTATCTTCTCGAAAACCCTGCCGCTGTACGCGTCGTAAAGCCAGAGCTGCAAGAGGCGGACGTGGAGGTACCGGTGCTGGGCAAGGTACTCCCCCGGTTTTTCGGGGGTGCCCTTGATCTGCACGGTCTCCGATGTCGCGTACGGCTCGGCCAGACGGCAGAGGGCGAGGAGCCTGGCGTTTCGCTGAAGGTCCCCTGCCTCCTTTTTTGCAACCGGCGCCCTGATGACGATGTTCCTGCCCATCAACGCGTCATCCAGGCTGCTGAACGACTTTCCCTTAGCCCGCCCGCTGTCCGGAAGGTCCGTCTTCCCGACGGCGAAATCGCCCAGGTTTGCAAACGCGGCCGTATATTCGGTGAACTTCACCTCCTCGATCTCGACCTTCTTGCCGTCGGCCCCCGTATAGTCATACCTGTTGTCCACTTGCGGGACATAGTCGATCCTGAAGCCGAGCCTGTCCATATCCGCCTCGCCGTGGGCCAGTATCGTCCATAACCGGAAATAGACCCATATTGTCTGCCCGCGCTTGTCGTAGGCGACATCGGAAGGCTTCACCTGAAAGGCATAAACGCTGCCGGGACTGAGCGCCCACGCCGGTCCGGAACCGGCTGCCGGACGCCCTGCGTCGCGCCCCGCGCCGGACCGCGGCATACCGCTTTCGACTGCGCTGTAGATCGACTTGATGTCGTGGCCGCCGTAAACCCTGGGCAGCCGCGTGCGGGTGATGTCGAAGGGGGCGGCGTCGTACTCCAAAGGCACCAGCACTTCCATCCCCGTCTCCCCCGTCGTCGGCCCGAACCCGGACCCGCCCCTCCGCTGCGCAAACAGGGGACCCGCACTCAACAGGAGGGCGGCGATGGCGAGTAGCATGGCAAAGCAAACCAGTCTGCCTCCGCGGGGAGTCACGGTCCCACCTCCTTCCTGAGCCTAACGAAAGTTCTCCCATATCTCCCCACGCAAAATCAACGAAAAGATGGACGGCCGTAAAAGACTTCGAGGAAGGCAAGCAAGGCCCCGCCCCGTGAAACGGCCAGGGGTACCGACGCCTTAACATCCCAACCATATAGCACAGCCCGCTTTTTGTACTTTCCCCGTCCGGTATGCTATTGTGAATGTCGTGGAACCGCGCATCATCTCCCGCAAGGAGCACCGCATATCGCACAGGCAGATCAGCCCCAACGCCCTGCGGACCCTCTACCGGCTCCACGCCCACGGCTTCATCGCCTACCTGGTGGGCGGCTGCGTCCGGGACCTCCTGCTGGGGCGGACGCCCAAGGACTTCGACATCGGAACGGACGCCACCCCGGGACAGATCAAGCGGCTTTTTCGCAACTGCCGGCTGATAGGCCGCCGCTTCAGGCTGGCCCACCTCCATTTCCAGGACGAGATCGTGGAGGTATCGACTTTCCGGGGGGCCGCCCCTGCGTCCGATGAGGGGGAGGCGGAAGAGACGGGCCACGGCGGCCGCTTCGTGCGCCACCTGAAGGACGAGGCGGGGATGGTCCTCGCGGACAATGTCTTCGGAACGCCGGAGCAGGACGCCCTCCGCCGGGACTTCACGATCAACGCCCTCGCGTACGATATTGCCGATTCGTCCGTCATCGACTACAGCACGGGGCTGAGCGACCTGAAGGACCGCCTGATCTGCACGATCGGCGACCCCCGTGTCCGGTTCACGGAAGACCCCGTGCGGATGCTCCGGGCCGTCCGGTTCGCCGCGTCCCACGACCTCGTCATAGAGCGGACCGCCTGGGAGGGCCTCTGCGAGCTGGCGCCCACCATCGCGCGCGTCTCCCCGTCAAGGCTTTACGAGGAGGTGCAAAAGCTCTTCCTCACGGGGTCTGCCCGCCCTGCCTTCACCCTCCTTGAGAAGGGGGGGCTCCTTACCGCCCTTTTCCCCGCCCTCGGCCCCTGGCTCGATGCGGACGGCCGCCGGCTCGCGCTGATCGAGGCAAGCCTCGGACGGCTCGACCAGGCGTACCGCGAAGGCGTCCCCGCCTCCCTTGCCCTGTTCCTAGCAGCGGTCTTCGGGCCCGGCGTGGAGGAGGCAGCCCTCGCCCTGCACCGCGAGGGCGTCCCTTACCAGCAGGCGATGGACGCCGTATGCGCCGCCTTCACTAAAGACCTCTGCAAGACCGTCGCGATCCCCGGACGTGTAGCCTTGCGGCTCCGGGCAGTCCTCGCCCTCCAGGCCTCCCTTCGGCGGCTGCCCCCGCGACGGCCCGCCTCCGTTGCAGCCAGGCCGGAGTTCGGGGAGGCCCTTGCGTACCTCCGCCTGACCGCTGAAGCGGCGCCGGAGCACAGGGCCGCCCTCGAATGGTGGGAAGGCTTCCTTGCAGGCAACCCTGCGATGACATCCCCTGCACCGCCTGCCGGCGTGCCCGCCGGGAAAGAGCGAAGAAGGAGGCGGGGCAGGCGCGGCCGGGGCCGCAGGCGCACCGGAGGGCCGGCGGGGCAGAACGCGCCCCGTGAGCCTTGAGGCGAAAGGAAAGGTCCGCCTCGACCGGCCCGTCCCGGAAAGATCCCCTGGCGGCGTCCCGGCGGAGGGCAGCCTCCCTTCGTATGCCGCGGTCGTCTACCCGACTTCTGGCATATTTCCCGGAAGCATCCATCATATCTCGCGGTTTGTTCCCGCGAAGGTCCGCCATTTCCTGCGAGCCAGCCATCGGCCCGGTTCTTGCATTTGTGGGTCACGGATCGGTATGCCGCAACATGTTGCACTTTTCAGCCCGCATCCGGACGATGCCCCTCATCGCCCCGCAGAAGAGAGGCCCTGCACGATGCGCCCGAAAGTGATTGCTGCCCTGTTCTACGGAGCCCCCTTCCGCCCCCCCATCTATTATATAATGGAGGCGGCCCGGAGGGGGACGCGCTGCCCTTGCCCAGTTGTCACCGGGGGCGAAACATTATATACTCTTAAGCTCTTATAATTGATGGAGGAAATATGGCGGAAAACAACGATTTCTCACAGATCGACGAGGTCCTCAAAGGCCACCGGAAGGAAGAGGGCTCCCTCATCCCTGTCCTCCAGGAGGTCCAGGCCTTATACGGCTACCTGCCTGAGGAGGCCCTGACGCGCATCAGCCGGGGGCTCGACCTCCCGATGAGCAGGGTTTACGGGGTGGTCACGTTCTACGCGCAGTTCTACCTGACGCGCAGGGGGCGCCATACCGTCCGTGTCTGCAGAGGGACGGCCTGCCACGTGCGGGGCGGGAAATCGGTACTGGACACGGTCAAGGATTTCCTCGGATTGGAAGACGGCGAGACTTCGGCGGATTTCTCCTTTTCCCTTGAGACAGTGGCCTGTCTCGGGACGTGCTTTCTGGCGCCCGTCATGATGGTGGACAGGAGCTACTACGGAAAGCTGGTAGGACCGAAGGTTCCCGCCATCCTTTCACAATACCGGTAAAGCGGAGGGGCACAAGGTGAATAGGTTAAAATCGACGTCCGACCTGGAGGCGTTTCGCGCCAAGATAAGGCAGGAAAGCGACCCGAACAAGATCGTGGTCCGCATCTGCATGACGGGGTGCAGGGCCTATGGCGCAGAGGAGGCGCGAGACGCCTTCGTGAGCGAGATAGCCAAGAGGGGCCTGGAAAAGAAAATCGAGATCCGGGAGACGGGCTGTCACGGTTTCTGCGCCAGGGCGCCCGTAGCAGCCATAGACCCGCTGGATATATTCTACCAGCAGTTCTCGGCCGCAGACGTGCCGGAGATCATTTCGGAGACTATCGAGAAGGGCCGCGTCATCGAGCGCATCGCCTTCCCGGACCCGGCGACCCAGGAGCGCATTCCCCACAGGGCGGATATACCGTTCTACAAGGGACAAACGCAGATAGTACTGCGAAACTGCGGGAAGATCGACCCCCGGAGCATCGAGCAGTATATAGCGAGGGACGGCTATGCGGCCCTGGCTAAAGTGCTCGCCTCCATGAAGCCGGAAGAGGTCGTCGAAGAGGTAAAGAAATCGGGCCTGCGCGGCAGGGGCGGCGCGGGCTTCCCCACGGGGATGAAGTGGTCATTCTTTGCCGCAGCGCCGAAGGGGACGAAGTACCTGATATGCAACGCCGACGAGGGAGACCCCGGGGCCTTCATGGACCGGGCTGTGCTCGAGGGCGACCCCAACAGCGTTATGGAGGGGATGCTGATAGCGGCCTACGCTACGGGGGCCACACACGGCTACGTTTACGTGCGCGCAGAATACCCGATCGCGGTTGAGCACATCAAGATCACGACGGCCCGGGCGAGAGAGCTGGGGCTTCTTGGTGACAATATCCTCGGCTCCGGCCTTTCCTTCGACCTCACCATAAAGGAAGGGGCAGGCGCCTTCGTCTGCGGCGAAGAGACGGCGCTCATCGCGTCTATCGAAGGCCGAAGGGGCACACCAAGGCCGCGCCCACCCTTCCCCGCCCAGTCGGGACTTTGGGGAAAGCCGACCAACATAAACAACGTCGAGACTTATGCGAACATCTCCTCGATCATCCTGAACGGCGCGGACTGGTACGCGTCCATGGGCACGGAGTCGAGCAAGGGGACGAAGATATTCTCCCTGGCTGGCCGTATCAACAACACGGGCCTCGTAGAAGTGCCTATCGGCCTACCCTTGCACGAGGTCATATTCAAGATCGGCGGCGGCATCCCGCGCGGACGCCAGTTCAAGGCGGTACAGATGGGGGGTCCGTCGGGCGGATGCGTCCCCATGAAGTACCTGAACCTCCCTATCGACTACGGATCGCTGGAGTCCGTAGGGGCGATCATGGGGTCGGGCGGCATGGTCGTAATGGACCAGAATACCTGTATGGTGGACGTGGCCCGCTTCTTCCTCAGCTTTACCCAGAGCGAGTCCTGCGGAAAGTGCGTGCCCTGCCGCCTGGGCACTAAAAGGATGCTCGAAATCCTGACGCGCATCACGAAAGGCGAAGGCCGGGAAGGCGACATCGAGCTTCTCCAGGAAGTCGGCCAGTCGGTCAAGGACGCAAGCCTGTGCGGCCTGGGTCAGACAGCCCCCAACCCCGTTTTGTCTACGATCCGCCACTTTAGGGAAGAGTACGAGGCGCATATAAAGTACAAGAGGTGTCCCGCGGGCGTCTGCGAAGCCCTCGTCTTCGCGCCCTGCGAGAATACATGCCCCGTCCACTGCGACGCGGTGGGCTACACGTCTCTCCTCGCCGCGGGCAGGTACGACGAGGCCCTAGACCTCATAAGGCTCACGATGCCCCTGCCGGGCGTCTGCGGGAGGGTCTGCAACCATCCGTGCGAGAAGGTCTGCAAGCGGGGCGAGATCGACGACCCCATAGCCATCTCCGCCCTGAAGCGGTTCGCGGCCGACTGGGAGATCAGGCAGGGCAAGATGGCGCCGCCCGTCTTTATCGAAAAACCGAAGGCAGAAAAGGTGGCTGTCGTCGGGTCCGGACCGTCGGGTCTCAGTGCGGCCTATCAGCTCGGCAGGCGCGGATATAATGTGACGGTCTTCGAGGCCCTTCCGGTCGCGGGCGGTATGCTCTCCGTCGGCATCCCCGATTTCCGGCTGCCGAGGGACGTGCTCGACCACGACATCGACTTCATCCGCCAGCATAACGTGGAGATCGTAACAGGGAAGGCCCTGGGCAAGGACTTCACGATAGACAGCCTGAAGGCCGACGGCTACAAAGCCGTCTTCCTGGCACTGGGCGCAAACCTGGACCAGAAGCTGAACGTGCCGGGCGACGACGCAAAAGGCGTGCTGCCGGGGGTTGAGTTCCTGCGGCGCGCAAACCTTGGCGAGAAGGTGAAGGTCGGCGAGAAGGTGGCGGTCATCGGCGGCGGCAACGTGGCCATCGACGCGGCGCGGGTCGCGGCCCGCAACGGCGCGAAAAGCGTCACGATCATCTACCGTAGGACGCGCGATGAGATGCCGGCCAGCGTGGAGGAGATAGAAGAAGCCGAAGACGAGAAGGTAAAAATGATGTTTCTCCTCGCGCCGGTGAAGATCGTAGCGAAGAACGGCAAGATCAGCGGGATCGAATGCCTGCAGATGGGCCTGGGCGAGTACGACGAGAGCGGCAGGGCCAAGCCTGTCCCGATTCCGGGCTCGGAGCGCGTCATCGAAGCGGACACGATCATCTCCGCCATCGGCTACGCGCCCGAGATCCTGCGGCTATCGGAAAACGGCCAGTTCCCGAGGAACAAGAACGGGACCCTCGTAGTCGACGACGTGACCCTGGAGACCAACATGCCTGGCGTTTTCGCCGGCGGCGACGTAGTGACGGGCGCATCGACCGTGGTGCAGGCCATGGCCGGCGGCTTGCGGGCGGCTGTCTCCATCGACAGATACCTCAAGGGGCAGGACCTTTACAAGGACCGTATCTACTTGGCATCCAGAAGGGCGGACGTGCCGCGCACCGAGGCAGATGCGGAAGCGGCAGGCGAGACAAGAGGCCGGGCGGTCATGCCCCAGCTCCTGGCTGAGGAGCGGGTTTGCGGTTTTGCCGAGGTAAACGCGGGTTTCGACGAACAGACTGCCTTGAGCGAGGCGAAGCGCTGCCTGCGCTGTGATCTTGAGAAGAAGAAGGGGTAGACATGAGCACAATTAACGTGACCATAGACGACAGAAGCGTAGAGGTCCCGGCCGGCACGACCGTTTTCTGGGCCGCTAAAAAGGCCGGCATAGAAATACCGCACCTCTGCTACATAGAGGGTCTTTCACCGACGAGCGCGTGCAGGCTGTGCGTTGTGGAGGTCCAGGGCGCGCGGAGCCTTTCGGCTTCCTGCTCGCTGCCCGCGACGAACAACATGGTTATCAGGACGGATAGCCCGCGCGTGCTGGCGGCCAGGCGGATGGTGATCGAGTTCCTCCTGTCCGACCACCCGTCGGACTGCATGACCTGCGAGAAAAGCGGGACCTGCGCCCTCGAAAAGTACGCCTACCAGCTCGGGATCAGGAAAAGCAGCTTCGGCGGGGAGAAGCATTCCTACCCCGTACGCAACAAAAACCCGTTTTACGAGAGGGATTACAACAAGTGTATCCTCTGCGGCAGGTGCGTGACGGTCTGCCACGAGGTGCAGTATTGCGGCGCAGTGGACCTTACGCACAGGGGGTTCTCCACCAAGGTGGCCGCCTTCAACGACCGGCCGATGGAGGAGACGACCTGCGTCTTCTGCGGCAACTGCGTCAGCGTCTGCCCGACAGGGGCGCTCACCGAGAAGGCCGGGCGCTTCGCCGGTCGCGAGTGGGAGCTTCAAAAAGTGCCGACGATCTGCTCGTACTGCGGCGTTGGGTGCACCCTCGTCCTGAACGTGAAGGACGACAAGGTGGTAAAGGTGACCTCCGACAGGACGGCAGGCATGAACAAAGGCTGGACCTGCGTCAAGGGCAGGTTCGGCTTCGATTACATCCACAGCCCGGACCGGCTGACCTCCCCGCTCATAAAGGAGGACGGGACTTTCCGCAAGGCCGGCTGGGACGAAGCCCTGGACAAGGCCGCCGCGGGCCTCAAAAAAGTTAAGGACCAATACGGGCCGGACGCGATAGGCGTCCTCTGCTCCGCAAAGTGCACGAACGAAGAGAACTACCTTCTGCAGAAGATCGCCAGGGTCGCCCTGGGCACCAATAACGTCGATCACTGCGCCCGTCTCTGACACAGCTCCACCGTCGCCGGGCTGGCGATGTCCTTCGGGAGCGGCGCAATGACCAATTCGATTGAGGAGATAGGGAAGGCAGAGACGATCTTCGTCATCGGCTCGAACACGACGGAGAACCACCCCGTTATCGCGCTGGAGGTCAAAAAGGCCGTGCGTAAGAATGGGGCGAAGCTGATCGTGGCCGACCCGAGGAGGATCGAGCTCGCGGAATACGCCGACCTCTGGCTGGGGCATAAGCCCGGGACCGATGTTGCCCTCATCAACGGCATGATAAATGCGATCATCGCGGGAGGCTGGGCAAACGAGGCGTTCGTCGCCGAGCGGACGGAGGGCTACGACGTGCTCGCCGAGTCCGTGAAGAGGTATACGCCCGAGGCGGTAGAGGCGATCACGGGGGTGAAGGCGGCAGACATCGTGGAGGCAGCGCGCCTCTTCGCAACGTCAGGGAGCGCGTCGATCCTCTATTCGATGGGCATCACGCAGCATACGACGGGCACGAACAACGTCCTCGCCCTGGCCAACCTCTCGATGATAACGGGGCAGATAGGCAAGCCCTCTTCGGGGGTCAACCCCCTGCGCGGGCAGAACAACGTGCAGGGCGCCTGCGACATGGGCGGCCTGCCGAACGTCTTCACGGGTTATCAGAGGGTCGATGACGAGGCGGCGCGGGGGAAATTCGAGAAGGCCTGGGGCGCAACCCTCTCCGGCCGTCCGGGGCTTACCCTTATGGAGATGATGAACGCCATAGGCGAGGGCCGCATCAAGGCGCTCTTCATCATGGGGGAGAACCCCCTGCTCACCGACCCGGACGGGGCCAAGGTGCGCCGCGAGCTTTCACACCTCGACCTCCTCGTAGTCCAGGATATCTTCCTGACCGAGACTGCGGAGCTCGCCCACATCGTCCTGCCCGGCGCCAGCTTCGCGGAGAAGGACGGCACCTTCACGAACACAGAGAGGCGGGTGCAGCGCGTCCGGTCGGCCGTAAGCCCGCCCGGCGAGGCGCGGCCCGACTGGCGGATCCTCTGCGACCTCGCATCCCGGCTCGGCCTCCCCATGGCCTATAAGTCGCCGGAGGAGATCATGGCGGAGATCGCCTCACTCACGCCTTCTTACGGAGGCATCACTTACCGCCGCATAGCCAGGCTGGGCCTCCAGTGGCCCTGCCCGACGGCCAACCATCCGGGGACGACGTACCTCCATAAAGGGCAGTTTACGAGGGGCAAGGGGAAATTCCACGCGACGCCCTACGTGCCGGCGCCGGAGCTGCCGGACGAGGAGTACCCCTTCTGCCTGACGACGGGGCGGATGCTCTACCAGTACCACGCGGTCATGTCGAGGAAATCGAAGCCCCTTTCGGACATCGCCCCGGAGCCTATCATGGAGGTGAGCCGCGAGGACGCCAAAAAGATTGGCTTCAACGGGGAAGGGGCGCGGGTGGTCGTGGAGTCGAGGCGCGGGCGCATAGAGGTGCAGGCGCGGGCAGTCGATTACCTTCAGGAAGGGGTCGTCTTCATGACGTTCCATTATAAAGAGGCGGCGATCAACCTTTTGACCCTCGATGCCCTCGACCCTGTCTCGAAGATACCGGGGTACAAAGTCTGCGCGGTGAAAATCCGCAAGGCCGGAGAGAAACGGGAGGGAGCGCCGGCGCCCGTTGCGGCCTCCGAATGATATTGACAGATGCAGCTTCAAGGTGATATCCTTGTTCGTGATTTTCTTCACTTTTACCGTCCCGAACAGGGTTCTTAACGAAAAGAGGGTTTCCCGTATACAAGAGTGGGCTCGCCGGGAAGGCAAGGGAGGCATGCTGCCCTTCTTTGGCGATTCGATCATCCGGACAGTGTAACGAAAAGGAGGTAACAGTATGTGGCAATTGAGGAATGATGCGCAGGCAAAGGTGGAGGCTGCGGTCAAGATATTCCTGCCGCCGTGCCAGAACAAGTGCCCGATCCGCGAGGACATCCAGCGGACGAACGTTCTCATCTCCTTGCTTCCCGAGGACCCTAAGGAGGCGCGCGACGGCGTGCTGCAGATAGGCGATCACCTCTACGAGAGGAACCCTTTCTTCACCGTCTGCGGCTACATCTGCGGCATCTGCGAGCGG
>Ga0326728_10002890_pt1 | contig 55641 bp, 43 predicted proteins | sample MB3enrmetagenome_FD_207602 | JGI IMG/M metagenome (GOLD analysis project Ga0326728, IMG submission 207602) | Lab enriched peat soil microbial communities from McLean, Ithaca, NY, United States - MB31MN | ecosystem: Environmental > Terrestrial > Soil > Wetlands > Peat | place: USA: New York... | reverse complement strand
TAGCGCGGACCTGATTTGTAGGTCCGCGGCTTGTCCTCGCCGCTAGGGAACGAGCCGCGGACCTACAAAACAGGTCCGCGCTACAGCTTCCACGAGCCCGAGAATGTGAATGACATCCGTGCATATCTGAGGAGGCCATTCGATGAATCGCCGGAATTTCCTGAAGAGCACCTCCTCCAGCGTGGTGGGGCTGGGAGCCGGTGTGTCCGCTGGCCCGAAGGCCTGGGCGACCCAGGAAAAGGAAAGTTCCCGCGCCGCCCAGTCCCCGCCGGCGGCGTTCGTGAAGCCCAAAGATTACCGGAAGGAACCCTTCCAGCGCCTGGTGATTCTGGGAGAGAGCACGGTGGAAGGCGGCCCCTGGCTCCACGCGCGTGAGGATCGCTATGCCGACGTCCTGGTGCGCCTCATCAATTCGGTGCAGGAAAAGCCCCTCGAGTACATCAACAAGGGAATCGGTAACAACGCAATCTCGCCGCGCAGCCCCGGGTACGGGCAGTCGGCGAAGCCCAGCGCCCTCGAGCGTTACCAGCAGGATGTCATCGAGCACCGGCCCGACCTTTTCGTCCTGGCATACGGCCTGAATGACATGCGCGCCGGCATGTCGCTTGACCAGTTCCGCGAAGACATGGCCACGATCATCCGCGACGTTAAGAAAGCGTGTGACCCCGTGACCGTGCTCACGACGGTCTACTACATGACCGGCTACCGGAGTTGGCCGCCCATCAACAAGGGGAGCATCGAGCTGACGCTCCAGTACAACGACTGCATCCGTTCCCTGGCGGCGGAGTTCGACTGCATTCTTGCTGACGTGTGGTCGGCGGAGGGCGGCGCCGACTGGCTGATTGATTATGACGGCGTCCATGCCCACAAAGTCGGCAATCTGGTGATCGGCAACAAGGTGTTCGAGGCCATCGCCCAGCACTGTAGCGGCCTCACCAACTACGTCTTCGAACAAGAACGGGGAAGCGGCTGGACGCAGGGCACCACGAAAAAGCGAGCCGAGGCTGGCGACCCTTTTACCAAGACATGGTAGGGATTTGACGTTCCGACGTCTCGAGCAGACAAGTGACCCCTCCCCGTCATAGGCGTTAGATTTACGGTTCGAGGCGCCCGTGAGCCCGCGGAGCGGGCGGCATCCTGTAGCCCACGGCGAGCCAGCCGTGGGAATGAACGTAGCAGAAGGAGTTCTGAGCCCCGCAAGGGGCGACATCCGGTCATGGTTCGAATGAGGCCCGCGACGGCGCACGCGCTATGTTTTTGCATGATGATGCCCGGATGCCGCCCCTACCGGGGCTCGCGAATCTAATATGTCGCCACCATCCCACGGCTGGCTCGCCGTGGGCTACAGGATACCGCCCCGCTTCGCGGGCTTGCGCGGATGCCCTAACCCTTCTTCTTAATGCAATTAAGCCCTAAAATGGTTCTGGGGACGTTATTACGATGGCAGCGGTGCAGGAAACCGAACGAACGAGATTTTCCACCCACTCTAGTGTGGTGTCCCATCTTGGAGTTGACACTAGGCGCGCCCCCGTCACCCGCCTCGCCTCGGCTGATGAAAACGCCTCGTCGAGCCACCCTCTCCCCCAAGGGGGCGAGGGCAGTAAAACCAACTCTCCCCTCGCCCCCTTGGGGGAGAGGGGCCCGGGGGTGAGGGGGGCCGTGCATTATCCCATTGTCAAATATTACGCGGGACACCACGCCCGCGTCCCATGTCGGTGCCTTTTGGCAACGGGACTTCTCTGCTTAGCGGCCTTCTCCGTCGCAACAACTATCCTGGCCGGACAGGGTTCGCCACCCGAGGCATTGCAACAGCCGGAAGCAGGCGAGAGCGTCGCCTCGCACGAACACCTTGGCGACCAGTTGATGGCCGCTCAGCGCTTCGAGCAGGCTGCCGCCGAGTACAAGAAGGCCCTCGCTAACGATTCGGCCGTCGCCGGGCTGCATGAAAAGCTGGGGATGGCATTCGTGGGGTCGGGGAACATGCCGGCGGCGGTTCGAGAATTTCGCGAAGCCGTGCGCCTCGATCCTGGTGACGCCGCGACCCGGTCCAGCCTGGGCCTGGCCCTGTTGCGGACCGGCGATCGGAAAGGGGCCATTGACGAGCTGCGGGCGGCGGCGCGGATGGACCCTCTCTCGGCGAGCACGCATTGCCGGCTGGGGGTGGCCCTGGCGAGTGGTGGCCAGGGTGCGGAAGCTTCGGAGGAGTTCCGCAAGGCCCTCGAGCTCCAGCCCGATTATCCCGAAGCCCATGATGACCTGGGCGTCGTGCTGGCCGGCTTGGGCAAAACCGATGAGGCTCTCGACCAGTTTCAACAGGCCCTCAAGTCGCGCCCCGACTACCCCGAAGCACACTTTAACCGGGGCTTGGCTTACCTGAAAAAGAAGGAATACCTCACGGCCATCGTCGATTTTCAGGAGGCGCTGCGCCTGCGGCCGGATTACCCCGATGCCCGCATCCAGTTGGGCGCCGCGCTCCTCGACTCGGGCAAGGTTGATGATGCGATCTCGCAGCTTAAGAGGGCGGCGGGAAGTTCACCCCCACGGGCCAACGCCCACTACAATCTGGGCCGGGCCTACCTCAAGAAGGGGCAATCCCAGGAAGCGATCGCGGAATTCAAGCAGGCCCTGGCGATCCAGCCCGGGTTTGCGGAGGCCTACAACAATCTCGCAGTGATCGAAGCGGAGCAGGGACGCCTGGACGCGGCCATGGCGGATTTCCGGCAAGCTTTGAATTCCGATCCCCTCAACGCCGACGCGCATTACAATGTGGGAATGATGGCGTTGGCCCGCGGCGAACTCCCCGCCGCCGTCGCCGAGCTTCGCAAGGCTGCCGAACTCGGACCGGGCAATTCCCGGTTCCACGCGCGCCTCGGAATGGCGCTGGACCAGACCGGAGACGCGGAGGGAGCCCTCCGGGAGTTGCGCGCCGCCGCGCAGCTTAACCCTGAGGATTCCACCGCATGTTATAACCTCGGGCGGCTGCTCATGCGGCAGGGCGACCCGGCAGGAGCTTCTGAGCAATTCGCGCGATTGGCGCAAATCAAGAATTCCTCGGAGTCCAAAGAAAAGCTCCATACCCAGACCGCCATGGCGGTGGGCAGAGGGCTCAAGGCCATGGCTGAGGGGAAGCCTGATGAGGCGGTAAAGGCCTTTGCTCTAGCCGTGCAGATCGACCCCCAATCCGCCGAAGCTCATAACCAATTGGGCATCGCCTTGGCCAAGACCGGAGATACGGAAGGCGCCCAGGCCCAGTTCCAGAAGGCGATTGACCTCGAGCCGCTGAGCGCCGCGGCTCATAACAATGCCGGAGCATTTCTGGCCAAAGAAGGCAATATTGACGCCGCCATCGACCAGATGGAAAAGGCCGTTGCCCTGCAAGCGGATTTGGCGGAAGCGCATCACAATCTGGGCGTGCTGTTTCAGCAAAAAGGCGACCCGCAGCGCGCCGCGTTTGAATTCCAGAAGGCCAAAGAGCTGGGATATTTGCCGACGAAGCCTGAGGCCGGGAAGGGCAGTGGGCAGTAGGCAGTCGGCAGAAGGCGGAAAGCGTCAAACGGTTCGAAGTTGAATGCGAGAGTCTCTGCCCTCGCCCCCTTGGGGGAGAGGGTGGCCGGCTACCGGCGTTTTCATCAGCCGGGGCCGGACGGGTGAGGGGGTCAAACCCGTGAAGACTCCCTACCCTTATCGCAAGACGCGCTCCCTGGCACGTACGGCGGGACAGATGGACAAAATGGACGCTGTGCTGCGGCTCCCCAACCGTATGATTCGGCAAGCCCCGGAGTTATTCGTGCCCAAGGTGCTTAGCTTGGTCTGGTCGCTACCGGAGGCGTTGGGTTGAGCTCGTTTGGTTTCGACCCCCTCACCCGTCCCGCCCCGGCTGGAGAAAGCGCCGGTTGCGGGCCACCCTCTCCCCCAAGGGGGCGAGGGATGTAAATTCAAATCACCTTCCCTCTCCCCCAAGGGGGCGAGGGATGTAAACTCAAGGTCCATGCTGCTTCGTCCTTCCAGAAATTCCCGGCGCGAATTCCTCCGTCTCCTTGGCGCGCCTTTGATGCTTCCGGCGATGGGCGGGAGTGCCTGGAGAGGCCCCTTGCCGGCGTTCGCCAAGAGCGCGGCTGGCGAAGGAGGGCAACCTTCCGGCGGACTCTTCCGTGATGTCGCCCGCGAATCCGGCATCAATGCCACCCTCACCTGTGGCAGCAGTGAGAAGAATTGGATCCTGGAGGTGTACGGCAGCGGATGCGTCTGGTTTGATTACAACAATGACGGCTATGTCGATCTCTTTATCGTGAACGGATCGACGATTGATAACCTTCTGAATCCTTCGCGGGTCAAAAACCCGCCGCACAATTACCTCTTCCGGAACAACGGGGATGGCACGTTTACCGACGTTACGGCCAAGGCCGGTGTGGGAGGGCATGGATGGGGATTCGGAGCGGTAGCCGCGGATTACAATAATGACGGCTTCCAGGACCTCTACGTCTACAACTATGGTCCCAACGTTCTTTACCGCAACAATGGCGACGGAACCTTTACGGATGTTACGCGGGAGGCGGGCGTGGCGGCCCTCCACCAGGTTTGGAGCGGCGGAGCGGCTTTCGGGGATTTCGATAAAGACGGCCACCTGGACCTCTATGTCGCCGGCCACATTGATTTCGATTTGCGGCATCCTCCCGAGCCCGCCCAGCCGACCTGCACTTATCGCAACAAGGTCATGCGGGCTTGTGGTCCGCGCGGGCTCAAGGGCGCGCCGGATGTGCTCTATCACAACAACGGCGATGGGACCTTCACCGACGTCACGGAAAAAGCCGGGGTCACGGACAAGAACCTGGCTTACGGTTTCTCCGTCCTGATGGAAGACCTGGATGGCGACGGCTGGCCGGATATTGTCGTCGCCAATGATTCCGGCCCCAACTATTTCTACCGGAACAAGCAAAACGGCACTTTTGAAGAGGTGGGAGCGTTGGTGGGGATCGCCTACAACGGGGAGGGCATGGAGCAGGCCAACATGGGCATTGCTCCCGGTGACTACGACAACGACGGGTGGACGGACTTGTTTATAACAACCTATGCCAACGATAATAAGACCTTATTTCATAATGAGGGAAAGGGAATCTTTGCCGATGTGTCCTACCCCTCCGGCATCGGCGAGCCCTCCATCCCTTTGCTGGGCATGGCCACGTTCTTTATGGACTACAACAATGACGGTTGGCGCGACATTTTCTGGGTGAACGGACACCTCTACCCGGAAGTCGACCGGCTGTTCACCGACGAGCACTATCACCAGAATCCGCAGCTCTTCCAGAACCTGGGTAACGGAAAATTTCGCGAGGTCACCAGGGAGGTGGGGCTCAGCGCGTTTCAGTTGGGAGGCCGCGGCGGCGCCTGCTGCGACTATGATAACGACGGAAACCTGGATATCGCCATCACCAACATCGATAGCCCTCCGGTTCTGCTGCGGAACCAGGGAGGCGCGGCCGGCCATTGGCTCCAAGTAAAAACGGTGGGGACCCGGAGCAACCGCGATGGAATCGGCGCCTGGGTAAAAGTCGTCGCCCAGGACCTTACCCAATATGACCGCGTCCGGGCGGGCGGAAACTGGCTTTCCGGCAACGATATCCGGCTGCACTTCGGCCTGGGCGCCCGCCAGGAAGTGGACCTGGTGGAGATCACCTGGCCTAGCGGGAAGGTTGACCGGCTTGCCAAGATCGACGCGAACCAGGTCCTCGTTGTGCGCGAGGGTGAAGGCCGGATCGCGTCGCCTTATAAGCCTTCGAGGAGGAAGGTCGCGGGTTAGGTTTCGGAGTGCGGCGACTCGTCGCCGCTTTCCCTCGCCGCGACTCGTCGCGGCGAATCACCCACCACTGACGAGTCAGCGGTAGCAAAAGCGGCAGCGAGCTGCCGCAGTCCATCAAAGAAAGGCCGCATGAATCTATTGACTACCGAACCCAAATAAGGTACATATGTACTCGAAATGGGTACAGAAGCTAACTTATTGACGGCTGCAATCTTTGGGAAGACACGCCGGGCCGTGCTGGGAGTGCTCTTCGGGCACCCGGACGAGGCCTTCTATCTCCGCCAACTCGTCCGCGCCTCCCGTGCCGGTCAAGGGGCCGTGCAGCGTGAGGTGAAGAGGCTCTCCGAAGCGGGAATCATCCGGCGCACGGTGCAGGGCCGCGAGGTCTATTATCGCGCCAACCCCGAGTGTCCCGTCTTCCCCGAGCTCAACAGCCTGGTGGTGAAGACGGCAGGCGTGGGCGATGTTCTGCGGAGCGCTCTCGCTCCCCTTGGCGGGAAAATCAAAGTCGCCTTCATCTTCGGCTCGTTTGCGCAGGGGAAGCAGAACCAACGCAGCGATGTGGACATCGCCGTTATCGGCGAGGCAACGTTCGAAGAAGTGGTGGACGCTCTGGCGAGTGCCCAGGAGGCTCTGGGCCGGGACGTCCAGCCAACGGTTTATCCCGTGGCTGAGTTTCAGGCTCGGGTCAAAGCCCGAGAGCACTTTGTAACGAGTGTGCTGGGCGAGAAGAAGGTTTTACTGATCGGAGATGAGCGTGCGCTTGCAGGATTGGCTCAAGAACGCTTGGGTCACCGAACACCAAAGCAGCGCGCAAGAAATTAAGGGGCTCCTTGCTTTGGTGGTGGCTGAGACAACCGCGAGTTCTATGGCTTGGGGGCTTCGCGAGAAGTCCCCTTTGCATTTCTGGACTATCAGTTTCCCGCCTCTGGCTCCATTTCACGTTTCCAGCAAATGAAGTTTCGCATCGTCTGGATGTCGTTGGTGTCCCATCTTAGAGTTGACAATAGGCGAGACCCCCTCACCCGTCTCGCCTCGGCTGATGAAAACGCCTCGTCGAGCCACCCTCTCCCCCAAGGGGGCGAGGGAGCAAGTTCAACTCTCCCCTCGCCCCCTTGGGGGAGAGGGTGGCCCGCCGCCGGCGTTCTTACCAGCCGGGGCGGGAAGGGGGCCCCACGCTTTGCTTGTCGTGGGGGTGAGGGGGTCCGTGCATTATCCCATGGTCAAATATTACGCGGGACACCAGGCTAGGGTAAAACAAAGGCGGCCACCGGATAGATTCGGTGGCCGCCAAAATGGTGCTCAGGTCAATAACCTGCTCTAGCGCTAAGCGGTGCCGACCCTTCGCCCCGCTCAGGGCAGGCTCTAAAGGTCGGCGCTCCGACCCGCCTAGAAGTACAATTTCAAGGCGAACTGGATCTCGCGTGAATCGTTATTGGTTCCTCCGATGGCGCCGAAGGTAGAATCTTCGACCGTCCCGTCGATACCTCCCAGGTTCACGTGGTTGAAGGCATTGAAGAACTCCGCCCGGATCTGGATACTTTCCTTGTTCTCGCGAATGGGAAAGTTCTTGTACAGTCCGAGGTCGAACTGTTGAAAGCCCAGATTTCGAGCGGTGTTGCGGCCCAGGTTGCCGTAGTTGTAAGGTGCAGGTTTAACGAAGGCGCTCATGTTCAAGTAGCCCACCGTCTGGTCGGTGCCGGAGGCCGGCGTGATTCTCTGGGGGCCGCCCACATAGTTGGGGCGCTCCGAAAGTGAACGCTGGCCGACATTGGCAATGTCTTCGCTGAGGCCGATGCCGAGCGGTTGGCCGGTGTTCGCTTTGTAGATGCCCGTCAACTCCCAACCTCCCAGCACGGCGTTAACTGCGGGGGGGGCGCTGTTCAGAAATTGCCGTCCCTTCCCTGCCGGCAGATCGTACACCCAACTACCCGTAAAAATGTGCCGTTCGTCGAAGGTCCCATTACCGCGGTCCGCACCGAAGTTCTGGTCATTCTGCGGGGCAGAGCTCTGGGAGAATCCGGAACCGCCGATGTCAATGTAATGGCCATAGGCGTAACTGAGAAGGAATTGCAAGCCATTGGAGAATTTCTTATCGAGTTTCACCTGAAGGGCGTTGTAAGAGGAACTGACCTCGTTGGCCATTTGGCTGTCCGCCCCGAAGCCGCCGGAAGTGGGATAGGTGCCCATCAGCGGGTCGGCATATTGGTAGGGACGGAAGTGCCCTGGCTGGCCCACCGTGCCCGGCCCCGGCAAAGGATCGTTGACGTTGGTGAAGAGCGACATGTGCCTTCCGCCATCTCCCACATACTCGACTTCCAGCATGAGGTTATGGGCCAGTTGGCGCTGCACGCCGATATTCCACTGTTCGCTGTAGGGCGTGCGGTTGTAACGGCCCATGGTGTGCTGGGCATCAGCAGGTGTGCCCAACGTAGGAAAGTCATAGGTCGGGTACATGGTTTCCGTGGTGGTAAGTGTCTGCGGAACACTTGGCCCGTTAAGGCCCCCCAGGGTGTCGGCGATGGCGTAAGGCCACGTACCGCGCGCCCCCTGCCCCTCCCAGTAGTAGTTCGAGGAGTAGAAGATGCCATAGCCGGCGCGGATCGTGGTCTTATTACCCCATCCGTAGGACAATCCGACGCGGGGTGCAAAGTCCTTGTAATCCGGCGCCATCAGCGAGGGATCGCTGATGTTTGGACCCACATTGAGCAGCGGATTCTTACCGGCCCACACGAACTTGTCGCTGGCAAAGTCGAACTCCGAGAGGTGTCCGTGGACTTCCTGGGGCCATTGGTCGTACTCGTAACGGAGACCCAAGTTGACCGTTAAGTTGGGCTTCAGCTTGATGTCATCCTGGAAGTAAACGGCCTCGATGGTGTTGGCCACGTAGGCTGCGGTAATGCCCACGTTGCGGGTTCCGCCACTCGGGAGGCCCAGCAGGAATGAGGCCAGGGACGATCCCGTGGCCGCCGTATCTGCCGGATTCGGGTCCGCGGTCTGGAGGTTCGAGTAGTCAAATTCGCTGGTAAACAAGCCATCCGTATAGCCGTGCATGTGATTGAGCTCGAAACCGGCTTTCATCGAATGCTTGCCCCGGATCATGGAAACGCTCGCCAACTCCTGGAGGGAAGTCGTCAAGAACGGGTTTCCGGTCTGCGAAGGCGCGGTGTACCCGGCGATGTACAACTGGGGGAAGAGGGGATAATTGGAGTTCTGTACCGGAGTGCCATTGATCGGGTGGCTGGAGAGGAAGGAGTCCCACCCGCGGTTATTGTCGGCAGTGAAAATCAGGGTGCGATTGAAAGCCGACTTGAAGTCCACCACCGTGGTCGGTGAGGCCAGCCAAGTCACGCTCCCTTCGGCGTTTTGGAAGTGGTTGATCAAGTTGTTGAAGTTATTCGCCAAGGCGTAAGGACTGATCGAGGAGGAGTCCTGGTCCGTATAGCGGGCGAAGAACTGAACATTGTCCTTGATCTTATAATCAACGCGGGAGTTAATCAGGTACTGGTTATCCTTGTAGGGAGAAGCAATCACGCTGTTGTAGCCACCATTGGCTTTGGAAGGAAGCGAAGTCGTCCCGGGGTACCACAGCGTCGCATAAGCCGAGTCGAAGGCGTCCAACCGTCCCGGGCAAATCACATTGAGCGCGCCGTTGCAGTTGATCTGCTGCCGGCCGTAAATGGGGTTGCCCTTGGAGTCAGTTCCGATCTGCGTGGTGGTAAGAGGATCGTAGACCGGGCCTATGGTTGGGTCATTAAGGTTGCCTTGAAGCTCGGCGGTGGTAGGAATGGTGCCCAGTGCCGTCGATGCCTGCCGCAGCCTTAAGCCTTCATAGTCGAAAAACCAGAAAGCTTTATCGCGCCCGTTAAAGATATGAGGAAAATAGATCGGGCCGCCGATCGTTCCCCCAAATTGGTTTCTCCTTAAAGGAGTCTTGGGCGTGTTAGTCTTGTTATTGAAGAACTCCGTGGCATCCAACACCTCATTGCGCACAAATTCGTAAGCAGAACCGTGCAGGTTGTTGGTACCGGACTTGGTGGCCACGGCCACATTGGCTCCGGCCGCTTCGCCAAATTCCGAGCTGGTAATATTCGTCTGAACCCTGAACTCCTGGATGGAGTCAATGGAAGGTTGAATGGCATAAGCCTTGAAGAATCCTTCATTGTTGGCGACGCCATCCAGAGTGAAATCGTTCTGCTCGGAGCGGTTGCCGCTGATACTGTAGTTCTGACCACCGGCGGCTTGATAAATATTACCGTTCCCCACGCTGCCCGGAATCAAGGCCAGCAAGTCGGTATAGGCTCGGCCATTGAGAGGGATTTCCAGCACGTCGGCGTTGGAAACGGTGGTTCCCACCGTCGCGCTGGTGGTATCGAGTAGAGGAGCCACGGCTTGAACTTCCACGGTTTGAGTGACCTCACCGAGTTTTAAAGTGACGTTGATGTTGAGAGCGCTGGAAACGGTCAAGTCCAGCGAGGGGACTACGGCAGTTTCAAAACCCGTCTTCTCAACTTTGACGGAATACGTACCCGGGATTAAGTCCACGATGCGGTAGCTGCCCACCGAATCGGACTTTACCGAGCGTTCAATCTTCGTATTGACGTTGGTGGCCGTAACCGTGCATTCGGGCACTGCCGCCCCGGACGGGTCCGTGACGTTTCCGACGATCGAGCCGAAGTACTGTTGGGCCATCAGCCGTGTTCCAGTGTTGAGGGCGAGGAGCAGGAATAACACGCTCCCCAGCAAAACCAGCCATTTTGTCGTTCGGTCTTTCATGTACCCTCCTTGTCACTTATGGGTATTTCTTGGTTATTGTTACCTATCAATGGTTTGTCAAGCCTCGGAAGGCGCCCTTGCCGCCTACCTTCAGCTCTAATTCCGTTCGGCCGCTGACAACCTCTGGTAAATGCCCTGCTCGCGCTCGGCCAGATCCGAGCGACCGGCGGCCCGGTATACTTCGGCGAGCAATTGGTGGCTGTAGGCGTCCGACGGGTTTTTTTGTACCGCACTTTCCAGTAAGCTTTGCGCCTTGACCATATCTCCGCTTGCCATGGATGCGTGGCCAAGTGCCCGGTATACCTCCCACGAGGTTTGGTTCACTTGGAGCGCCGTTTCCAGTTGGGTAACGGCTTCTCCGACCTTCCCCTGGGCCAAGAGGTACTCGCCAATCCGCAGGTGCGCTTCGTCATCCAGAGGGAAACTTTGTAACTCCGCTTGGTACTCCTGGGCGGCCCGATCGAATTGCCGCTGCTCCCAGTACATTTCCGCGATTCCACGGTGGGCGCCTTCCAGGTCGGGTTTCAACTGGAGCGCCTTCCGGTACTCCAAAATCGCGTTCTGATATTTCCCGTTCCAGGCAAAAGCCTCCGCCGCCAGTTGATGGGCGCGATAGGAATTCTCCTTCTGGATTTGTCCGTAGTAGTCTTCCGCCACGCGGCGGTATACCTGAACCAGCAGGTGATCCGCGTCCATCGCTACCGTGGAATCTGCCGGTACTTTCTCCAGTTCCGCCGTCGCCTCCTCGGGCTTGCCCAGCGCCATGAAGGTCGACCCTAGCCAGAAACGGGTATCCGGCACGTCGGGCTTGACTTGCAAAGACTTCTGTAAAGCCGTCAGGGCAATGCCAAACTGCGCCATGCGGTATTCACTGATTCCCAGAAACAGTTCAGCTCCCCACAAGCTCGGATCCAACTCCGAAGCCCGCTGGAGAGCAGGCACCGCCTGGTCATACTTATTGCCCAGGTAATAAGCCAACCCCAGGCGCTGCCAAACCTCGGCGCGATCCGAATGTTCCTTGAGAAAGCTGGTGTAGCACTCGGCAGCTCGCGAGAAGTCACGAGCCAGTTCAGCCTCTTTCGCCTGAGAGAGCCAGTCCGTCGCCCCATCTTTGCTCTGTTCCGCAAGTGCCTGTGGGACCGAGGATATGGTAACTGTGAGTATCAAGGTAGCAAGAGAGGCAAAGGGGAAGGCAGATCGGCAGGGGCCAATTGCGGGGAGACTTCGCGCAGGATCGCTTGAATCTCTCAAAAACTGCATCGAATTACCTTATGGCCCCGACTTTGGTACCCGGTAGCGCCAACCTCAAAAAACAAGCAAGTGCCAAACTGACACCCGGTGTTCCACTGAAAGGAACATTCTCACTCATTCCGGGGCGCATAACGGTCAGATGCGACATTTTGAGCAAGTATAGTGCCTAATGGAAACATATTATAAGGCACTTAGATTCACCATATTAGAGGTGACATATTTCTCAATGTTTCGCACGATACCAAAATTAGTATTCTATTTTATGGATTTATTTGAATTTGTGGAGGTAATATGGTTCCAGAACAGCACGACAAAGTACAGGAACCTGGAGTAATTGGGGTGGCACGGCCATCTTGGCCGTGTCTGAACACGGGCGGGGGCGACTGTGCCACTTCAAAATGCGTCATCACCATCTGAGAATTATATAAGTGCTTCATTGGTTATGGCTTACGACAGGGGCGGGAGATTGGTCGTTAATCTCCTGCTCTTCCCGCTTGAGGTTTTGCAGGCCGATCTCTTGATCGTGCATGAGCTTTTGAGAAATCTCAGCTTCTTGCTGAGCTTCCCTCGGGCGGCCCATTTGGCGGTAGGCGCCGGCGAGCATGGCATGGGCGGTGTGATCAGAAGGGTCCGCCTTGGTCACCCACAAGAGTTCGCGGACTGCGTCCTCATAGCGCTTTTGGGCAAGTAGCCCGCGAGCCAACGAACGGTGAGCCTCGGTAAGCGCAGGGTCAAGTTTGATGGCGCGGCTGAGATAGGCCATGCCTTCCTCAACGTGTCCCTGCTTGATATCGATATCGCCAAGCTCGAAGTTCGCTCGGGGGTGGTAAGGATTGATTTTAAGTTCCTTTTCCAACTGCTCGGTGGCTTCCGGGAGTTTCATCGTCTGGTAATAGACGTCGCCCACATTGAAGTGCATGCCAGGAGCATCGGGTGCTGCCTTCAAGGCCTCCTGGTAAGCCTGAAGCGCCTTCGCATAATCCTGCCTTAATCGGAACTGGTCTCCTTCCAGCTCAAGCACCAGATAATTATCCGGATCTTTCACAATCATCCCGTCCAACACGTTCTGGGACATCGAGTTGTAGATGTTGCCGATCCAGTAGAGGGCATCGGGATCACGAGGATTATGAGCAAGCCAAGCCTTTAGAGTGCTGATCGCCTCGTGGTTGCGACCCGCCGACGCGTAGGCGCGGCCAAGGTCAATCCATACCTCCTGGTCTTTGGGTTGGAGGTCGCGGGCAAGCTGGAGGTGGGTAATCGCCTGATCGAAACCGTGCATGCGGAAATAGCAGGCGCCGAGAATTTGCTCGACGTCCGCTCGGGGAGATCCGGCAAGCGGCTTGAGCGCATCTTTCGATTCCTGGCATCGGCCGAGCTTGGCCAGCATTCTGCCCACGCCCAGCCGGGCCTCCGGCGATGAGGGAGAATGGTCGAGGGCCGACTGATACTTCTGCGCGGCTTCCTGGAAAGCGCCGCTTTTTTCAAGGGATTGAGCTTGCGCCAAAACCTCTTGCTCGGAAGGCCCCTGCGCCACTGCCTCAGCGCCAGAAATACATGAAAATAAAGCCCCTGCAAATAAACCAAAGAGGCAAATCCATGAGCGGTAAGCAGCGGTCGTCGCGTGCTTTTGACAGGTCATGCCGTTGATACCGAAGCCGAAATCGGGATAAATACTTGCCCCAAAGGCATACTCGACAGGAAACCTCTGCTCCCCCCTTTGTCCGGTTCCCAATGTGCATTCTACCGCTCGAGGTGACGCTGTCAAGGCGCGATGCTGGACAAATGACGAGAGCATGCACTAGAATCTCTCATGCTAGGAGAGGAACGGTGTCAAACCGTTGGTGGGTCGCTGTCCGTCGGTACATTTTGGCGGGGGTACTTGCCTTCAGCGTGGTAGGATGCCCCCCTTTGGTCTACAGTCAAACCCCTGCCGGACATTCTGTCGCAAATCCAGAATCGCAGTATACTCCTAGCGAGCCTGGGGGACCCCCTGCACACCATCTTCTCGACCGGGCCGAGAAACTGTTTAATAAAGCAACAGATCTCTTCGCCCAGAACCAGTTTTCGGACGCCGTACCTATGCTTCAAGAGGCAGCGAAGGTTGCCCCCAGCGAACCGGTAATCCATCACTACTTGGGCTACGCTTTGTGGAAGGGAAACCGCTACAAAGAGGCTGCTCAGGAGTTCGAAGAGGCCCGGCGCCTCGATCCTAAGAATGCCTACACCCTGTATTTTCTGGGGAGAGTCTTTGACGCCCAAGGCGAAACCGGGGCGGCGATTCATTCCTACGAATCCGAGTTTGCGTTGGGCGAACCCGTTTATGACACTTACCAGCGGCTGGGGGAAGCTTACCTGCGCCGGGGCGACCCGAAAAAGGCGCTCGATATGGTGCAGAGAGCCCTCCAAAAAACGCCCTGGGAAAGCTCTCTTCATTACCAACTGGCGCGGATCTACCAGAAGACCGGACGCCTCAAGGAGGCGCAAGAGGAGTTTGACGCCACCAATCGCCTGAAGCAAAGTGATCAGGCCTCCATTCAAAAGCTGCTCGCCATTGCCGTGGCGATCCATGAAAGCAAGGCGGACCGTGTATTCGCCCTGCGGGACGAACTATTTGCGCAAACCCCCAGGGATCCCGAGATCATGAACTCCCTCGGCTTGTTACTGGGCAAGAATGGCTTTTACGCCGAGGCGGCGGAGCCTCTCGAGGTGGCTGCCCAGATGATGCCGGAGTCCTATGAGGCGCACTACAACCTTGGCCTTACCTTGATGAAGCTGGGGAGGACGGATGATGCCGAGCCCGCCTTGAAAAAGGCGGTGGAACTCCGTCCCCATGAGTTCGGACCGAATAGCGCCTTGGCGGTGCTCTACGTCAGCCAGGGCAAGAGTCGCGAGGCCATTGAACGGCTAATTGTGGCCCGCCAGGCGCGGCCGGACGACGCCGGAATCCTCGCGCTCCTCGGCGATCAGTACGTGCAGACCGAGGATGCGCGCGCGGCCATCCCCCTTCTGCGCGACGCCATCCGGGTGAATCCCGACAATCCCGATCCCTACCACGTGCTGATCCAGGCCTATCAGCAGGAAAAAGATTTCGCGAACGCGCTGAGCTTTGCCCGGCAAGGGGCGGAGCGTTTTCCCGCGGATGGCCGCTTCCAGTTCGAAATCGGAAACCAATTATCCAATCTCGGGCGCTACCAGGAAGCCCTGCCTTTCGCCGAGAAATCCGTAGAGCTGAATGCGTCGCTCGTTGAGGGGCACGACTTGGTGGGGGACCTTGAATCGCGCCGGGGCGATTACGACCATGCCCTGGCCAGTTTTCAAAAAGCCAAGGCCCTCGCCCCCACGGATTTGGAGGCCTTGCGGGGCATCGGGCAGACACTCGTCCGACTGAAGCGATATGACGAGGCGGTGGCCGCATTGAATGACGCGATCCCGGTCCACCCGACCGAACCCGAGTTCTACTACGATCTGTCCCAGGCCTATGTTAGGCTCGGCGATCGCGACAAGGCCGCGCAAGCGTCGGCAAAGTTCCAACAACTTCACGCCCTGGAGGTCGCCAGGCAGAACGCGGAAGACCAACGCCGGGCGTTGGAGCAGAAAGACGCTGCGGCGAAGCCGTAAGGGTATGCCGGCGCGGCTTTAACGCGGGGCAACCTTTCCATCTCGACCTCCGGAGCGCACACTCCATGATCGGGCGGCAACTCCGAAACTCGCGGCGCCGTTTTCTGGCGCAAGCTTGCGCTCCTTTCTTGCTGGGGGCAAGGAACTATGGGCTTGGGGCGGCCCCGGGCCGGGCGCCTCTTTATCCTTCCTCATCGGCGAGCGGGAATACTTCTCCTCCTTCGCCCGTAACGTTCCGCGACGTTGCCCAGGAAGCCGGAATCACCCCCACGCTGATCTGCGGAAATCCGCAAAAGAATTACATTGTGGAAGTATATGGCAGCGGATGCGTCTGGTTTGACTACAACAACGACGGCTACACCGACCTTTACATCGTCAACGGGTCCACAATCGAGAACCTCTTGCATCCGGCGACGGTGAAGAATCCGCCCCATAACTACCTCTTCCGCAACAATGGTGACGACACCTTCACCGATGTCACGCGCCAAGCGGGCGTCCCGGGTTATGGCTGGGGAGTGGGAGCCATCGCCGCCGACTACAACAATGACGGCTTCGTCGATCTGTTCGTGTACAATTATGGGCCGAACATCCTTTACCGCAACAACGGCAATGGCACCTTTACCGACGTGACGGCTCAGGCCGGAGTGGCGGGCGACCGGCTGGTTTGGAGCGCCGGGGCTGCCTTCGGAGACTACGACCAGGATGGCAATCTCGATCTCTACGTGGCGGGACACATCGATTTTGACCTGCACAATCCCCCTCCGTTCGCCCAGCCTACCTGCACCTATCGCGACAAGATGGTCAGGGTCTGCGGCCCGCGTGGCCTCAAGGGCGCTCCCGACGCGCTCTATCACAACAACGGTGACGGCACCTTTACGGACGTGACCGAGAAGGCCGGCGTCGTCGACAAGAGCCTGGGCTATGGTTTCGCCGTCCTCATGGAGGACCTCGACGGCGACGGCTGGCCCGACATTGTCGTCGCCAACGACTCCGGTCCAAACTACTTCTACCGTAACCGGAAGAACGGAACCTTCGAGGAGATCGGCACGACGGCCGGAATTGCATACAACGGCGAGGGGCAAGAGCAATCCAACATGGGGATCGCCGTGGGGGATTACGACAACGACGGGTGGACGGACCTGTTCATTACCACCTTCGCTCACGATAATAAGACGCTATTTCATAACGACGGGAAGGGGATTTTTTCCGATGTCTCCTACCCCGCCGGCTTGGGCGATCCGACGATCAACTATCTGGGGATGGCGACCTTCTTCATCGATTACAACAACGATGGATGGAAAGACATCTTTATCGTCAATGGGCATTTGTATCCGGAAGTGGACCGGTTCTTCGGTGACGAACATTACCTTCAGAACCCCCAACTGTTTGAGAACCAGGCCAACGGAAAGTTCCGGGAGGTCTCGCGAGACGCAGGCATCGGCGCGTTGCTGCTGGGCGGCAGAGGCGGAGCCTACTGTGACTATGATAACGACGGGGACCTGGACGTCGCGATAACCACCATTGACAGCCGCCCGGTGCTGCTGCGCAACGACGGCGGAAACCGTTCCGGCCACTGGTTACAGATCAAAACCGTGGGAACGAAAAGCAACCGGGACGGCATCGGAGCCTGGGTCAAGGTCGTGGCCGGGGACCTTACCCAGTACGACCGCGTCCGCACCGGAGGATCGTGGCTCTCCGGCAACGATATGCGCCTGCACTTTGGACTGGGAATCCATCCGGGCGCGGAACGGATTGAGATTACCTGGCCCAGCGGGCGAGTCGACCAGCTTACCAACGTCAGCGCCGATCAGATTCTGGTGGTTCGCGAAGGGGAAGGCCGGATTGCCTCGCCCTACAAACCTTTCAAACCGCGAGCCGCCGCGGCCCTCCCGGCGCGTCCGAAGCTGTGAAAAAATTCCAGAACGAGCAAAAGCATCTCGCGCAGGGACGCAAAGGCGCAGAGGCAGAAAAGAAAACAAAGCAGTTGTATATCTCGAAATCTCTGCGCCTCCGCGTCTCTGCGCGAGATTGTTTTTTTCACAGCTTCTCCCGGGCGTGAATCTCACTGGCGATGAGGGCTCCCCGTCTCAGTGGGCACAATGGCAAAGGCCTGGAGCGCGTTGAACGCCACCCACTTCTCCTTGCCGGAATCATCCGCGTCCTTGGAGATCTTCAGGAACACCTTGATATTGGCGTTTCCGAGTTGAATCTTCGTCTCCGCTCGCGGCTTGGCCACAACTCTTGCCACATCTTTGGGAACATCTTTCGAGTCGACCCAGGAAAACTTCAGGAACACTCGCAAAGGAGCAAAGATCTCCGGAGGGGGACAGACGACGGTGAGCTCCGGCTTGGGCGAGCTGTCCACCCACTCCACGATCGAGCACTTAATCTCCGAAGACTTGAGGGTGTTGCCGGGCTTGAAGGGGTTCTGGTTCCTCTGCCAGGCATCGTCAAGCAAGGTCGTATCGCGGCTGGCGGTTTGCTGGTAGGAATGCTCCATCACGGCTTGCGGGTACTGTGGATCTCCACGAGCCTGGCCCTGCCCTTGGCCCGCTGCCTCGGACGCCTTCCCCCCGGCGAAGAGTAACAACAGAATCAGACCTTTCTCGAAAGTCGTCTTCATGTCACACCCCGCGCGCCAAGACGTTTAATAATAGTGTTGTCTACTCCCAAGCCCGAGGTTTGTCAAGCCAGACAAAGACCGTCAGTGGTCTCGTTGGGAACCACATCGCCTTCCCGTCACCGGCCATTCATTATGGTGACGCCGGCGCGTCTTGCCTCCCCTGGGTTTGGACGCTGAACAATTTGAAATCTGAATAGGTGTGGAAGTCGCGGAAAACTACGCTGGGACACTGCATCTCCACTTCAACCTTATGCGGGAGCCAGAGACCCAACGCCATGCCATGGAAGCGGACCTCACCGAAATCGACCCGCGTAGTCTGCGCTTCGAGATTGATTTCGGGTACGGGCGCCATCAGGCCCGTCCACATGCGGATGATCTGATGGTTGGCGGGATCAATCCATGCCAAGCCCTGCGTAAGAACGACCAGAGACCTTCCATTTCCCACGGCAATTCGTTCTTTGACCTGCGCGGAAGGCAGTTGGGCAAACGCCACCACGTCCAGGGTGCGTTTGTCGATGACCTCTTGGCCGAGATAGCGAAAGCTGCTGTCCGGCTGATATGCCGGGTCGAAGAAGACGGGCGTGGAGACAAACCCTTGCGTGATGAGGTGGCCATTATCGGAATTGCGGGGCTCTACCAGCCGCCCTTTCGAGTCCGTCCGGTACTCCTTAAGATGGGCCTGCTTCTGGCCCGGGTTTGCCAATGCCAGGTAGCGATAGTCATGATGGATCTCGTCCTGGAAGACCTGGTCCAGATCGGCTCCGACCACCGGCCGCCGCTGCTCCACCACTTGCTCGCGGGAAGTCACGTTGGGAAAGTTGTGGAACAAGGTGGCGACGTTGGCGCCCACTTTTTGCAGAATCGAGGCAAGCAAGCCCTGGCTCGCGGCAGGCTGGAGATTCTTGAGATCGGGCACCATGCGGACGAGTTCGGCGGTGGGGATGTCAACCAAGGACGGATTAGGCTCGGCCATGAGCAAGGGCTCGGCGCGCGTCGTGGGCGCAACCGCCGGAATACTCCCTGCCGGTGCAGGCGCGGCCAAGGCTGGCGGTTCGCCGCGCGTCGCGGCCACGGTCGTCGCGACATCTACCGCCGACGCCAAATAACCGGGCTTGGCTCGAATCATAAGGGTCTTGCCCTTGATTTGCACTTTGATGGCGCGGTATTTGCCGTCTAATGCCGGGTTGGTAGAGTAGTAGGCCAACTCGTAATAGCTTCGCCCGTCGGCAAAGGATTGGCGCAGGCCTTTCAGTAGGTCGTTGCTGTTGTGAAAGAAGATACCACCTGTGGCCTGCGCCAGGTAGTTCATCGGATCCTGATTTTCCATGTTCGACGTTTCTACGCCGCTCGTCATGTCTGCCAGTACGGTTGGATCCTGAGTGTAAACTTTTTCACTGATATCCATACCGCCGGTATACAGACCGTGCGAATCAAGGGTGTAAAACGTCTCATTCCGGGCAGTTGCCAGCCTGACGAGCGCCTTCATCTCGTCCAGGAGGTATTCATTTGCAGTCTCGGCATGCCTCTGGGCACGGTCGCCTACATGTCGCCGGAGCAGGCGCGCGGTGAGGAGATCGACGCGAGAACAGACTTGTTCAGTTTTGGCGTCGTCCTGTACGAAATGGCGACAGGTCACCCCGCCTTTTCCGGGACAACTTCCTCGGTCATCTTCGATGCCATTCTGAACCGCGCGCCGGCATCGCCCATTCAGTTAAATCCTGGCCTTCCACCTAAGCTGGAAGGAATCATCAACAAGGTGCTGGAGAAGGACCGCAAGCTACGGTATCAAACCGCCTCCGACCTGCGCGCCGACCTACAGCGCTTGAAGCGCGACACGGATTCCGGACGGTGGGTGCAATAGCGCCGGTGTCCCCACCGGCGATTCCTGTAGCGGCGATGTCCCCATCGCCGACCGCAACGGCGGTCAGAGACCGCCGCTACAGCAGGCGTCGGCTTGTCATAGAGAGGGAGGTGGCGCGCTGGTAGCCGCCGCGGTAGTTACTCTTGCGGGGGCGGGAGATGTGACGGCAGAAGTCGAATCCACGAGACTCGTCGCGGTAAAAGGATTGGTCGAACAGGAGAACATAGATCTTGTGTTTTCCGTCTACAATCCCCGTCCCGCGTTAGTTCAACTTCACCCGCAGCCCCCTATGGGCGGACGCCGCCCGGGCGCTGACCTGGGTCAACGCCAGAACAAAAACCGCCAGGGAAGCTAATCCTGGAAGTGGCGAGGGGAACTTGTTTCCCATTGACCCATCGCACGCTGGACCGGTCAAGTGGACTTATGGTCGCGGACTGGGAAAGGACGCTTAAGCTGGAGGCGGCCTTGCGGACACCCTCGCTCCAACAAGAGTCTGATCGCGAAATCGGCGCTAAGCTGGGGATGGTCATGCATGGTTGCAGGATAGCACACTGCGGAAATGTCATGATGGTAAGCTGCCAGAAGGCCACCATCATTCAAATGGCGACGCGGCGCCGGTGGGTGGGCGCCTTCACGAGGCGTTGCCGAAGCTGATCACCCCGATGGCCAGGAACAGGATGGCGATGCCGGTCAGGCAATAGCCCAGGGCGGTGCGGCTGGCGCTTTTCCATTCGCCCCCCAGGAATCCCCAGACGAGGCCGGCGATGATATCCACGGACATGTAGACGGGCCAGCCGATGATTCCGCCCAGCGTGCCCAGCGCGTCGGCGCCCATGCCGTAAACCACCACACCGCTGTACCAAAGGAATCCCATCAAGGTTGCGCCCAGGGTGTAAAGGGCGCCCCCGGCTTTCTCCCGGAAAACCCCCCAAGTGTGGTTCTTGTTCAAGAGGTAGATGCAGTAAGCCGCATTCGGCACGAAGCCGCAACTCACCCCGAGAGCCCAGATGCCGTTGGCCGACATGGCCGTCGACGCTCCCGCTTGCAGCGAGAGCTGGCGCATTTCCTCACCGAAAACAAAAGCGAAGTTGAGCATCGAGGAAAAGACGCCGGAGAGAATGCAGATGATGAGTCCGACGCCGAAGCCCGAGTACTCGGAGGCCGCCGCGGCGGATGCCTGCTCGCGTTCGCGGCGCTTCCCCGCCAGCGACAGGAAGACGAGCCCCACGATCATGACCAGCGTTCCCGCGATCAGCGTCACCCCGTGCCGGGTGCCCAGTTGGTCGGGATGGAGAATGATCAGCGGCAGGAGCGATCCGAATGACGAGGTGATGCCGAGAATCACCGCGAATCCCAGCGCCAGCCCCACGCGGGCGATTCCCTGGCCGAACAAAACGCTCCCGATGCCCCAGGCGAATCCGAAAAGAGCAATCTTGGCCAGCACCCCGCCGGAAGCTTGCTGGAGCACGCCGCCCAGATGCGGAACCGTGGCCAGCGCGATGATCCAGGGAAGAATCAGCAATCCCGAGACCGAATAAACCAGCCAGATGTTCTCCCAACGCCAGGCGGAGAGCCGCTTCATGGGCGCGGCAAAACTGCCGTTCAGAATGCCTCCCACAAAAACCAGGAAGAGGCCCCAGCCTATTTGTTGACCCATAATTCCTCCCGTGGAATTCCGGTGCGGGTGGTTCGAGAGCCCCCGCCGGGAACAGCTTTCGCTCTCGGGAGCGGCCGGCGGCGCCCCCCTGGGAAGGATCTCTCCCTCCGGGCGGGTCATAAAGCCGGATGATCGCCGGCGCGTTCTCAGGACCCTGATCAGAAGGACTTGACGGCGTCCTCGACGCTTTCGAAGACGTCAAATACCGTAACCAGTTTGGTAATATGAAGCTGCTCGCTAATGCGTTTGGTGAGGTTGGCCAGCTTGAGGTCGGCGCCCTGGTTCTGCGCCGAGGTGTATCCCGCCACCAGGGTGCCCAAGCCGGCGCTATCGATGTAATTCACTTCAGCAAGGTCGAGAACCAGGCGCGTTTTGCCCTGGCTCAGCAACTCCTTGAGCTTGGTGCGGAGCTGGTTGCTCTCCTCGCCCAGGGTTACACGGCCGGCCAGTTGCAAGACCGTGACTCCGTTCATTTCCTTCTCCACAATGGTTAATGCCATACTCTGCCTCCTGTTGTTGGGTTTCGGCGGTCAATGTCGTCCCGCATCGCGGCTTGGGGGTTCGCCGTTCCCCCAAGCGGGAAGGCGCATTCTACAAGGCTCCGGCGTTAATGTAAATGACGCGATGCAAATGGCGTCTAATGTCGATACATCGCTACTTTGCCGCGGAGGAGGTTTGCCAGTTGAGAGCCAGATGGTCGCTGTCAACCTCCACGGCGAGCGTGGGAACGAAGCCCCCCGGCGGCGGCATCTGGATCGCTTTGGTCAGGTCCGTCGCCCCGTCCTTGGCGAGGACGCGGATGGAAACCTCTGAAACGCCGGCGGGCACCGTAATGGTATGCGTGAAAGTTCCTTGATAGGACCCCTTGATTCCCAGGAATCCTCCCTTTTTCTTCTTCCCTTTTAAAGTCTCTTCAAAAAGGGTGTTCCCGCCGCTGGAAAAGACAAACGTCGCCTCCTTCAGGCCGTAGTTGCAGAGGACCTGGATGATTCGCGGAATTTTAGCGAGCCGGGCAGCCTCGGCCCTGGCAATGTCTTCCGGGCTGGGCGTGGGAGGCGAAGGCTGGGGAGCAGGCGTAACGGTGGCGGGTTCGGGTTGGGCCACGGGTGCCGCCGGCACGGATGGAGACGGCTGTGGCGTGGTTGCCTGCTTCGGCTTATGGACAACGGGCTTCTTTGCAGCCTCCGGAGGAGCGCTCACGGGTGGCGGCGGCGGCTCCGGCGCGGCGGCAGGAGGCGAAGTTGGAGATTCAGCGGGAGTGGGATTTGGAGGCGGAGCCGCCGGCAGGGTTTGCACCGCGACCGGCGGGGGCGGCACGGGCGCAGTCCTTGACTGGTGGAATTTCCAGTAACCCCACAACGCGGCGGCCAACACGACAACCGCCACCCCGCCCAACAAGACGGGGATGAGTTTGGATTTGGGTGCGGGCAATTCATCGCCGGGAGCTTCCGCCCACTCAGCCTCGAGCGGGGCCTCGGGGAGAAGGACCGTAGGAAGATGAGCCGGTTGTGGTTCGGCCGCCGGAGATTCGGCGGGAAGATCCGCCGCCTCCACCAAAAGAGGTTCTGCCACCAGGGGAGATTCAGGCGGGGCGGGTGGCGTCGGCGCTGTGGGTGGCGATGGCGGCCCCGGCGGCGATGCGGCGGAAAGGTCCGGCACCTGAAAGGTGAGCGTCCTTTCCATCCAGGGAGACTCAGGCGGAGCCGAAGGCACGGGGACGCCGCGCGGCGATGGGGGCGCTGGTGACGAGGCAGCGGAAAGCTGCGGCGCGGGTTGGGCAAGCGTTTCTTCCATCAGGAGAGAATCCGGCGGCTCGGGGTGTACGGGAACGCCTCGGGGCGGTGGGGGCACCGGTGACGTTGCAGCGGAAAGGTCCGGCACCGGCATGGGAAGCGTTGAGTCGACCACCATCGGCTCATTGGAGACGGACGGCAAAGGCGCCGCCGGTCGCGAGGGCGGGACCGAGGGCGTCAACGTCGAAACGTCCGGTTTCGGCATCGGCGGGGTTTGTCCCTGGGGGGGCCGCGCAACTGGGGCCGGCGACGGCGTAACGGGCTTGGGAGCTTGCGCCGCCACGCGCTGAGGTGGCGCCCATGGCGGTGGGGATGGCACTGGCGGCCGGGGCGTTGGATTCGTAAGATTCGGAATCGGCACGGAGGGCGGTCGGGTCAGCCGCGGAGCCGCCGCCGGAAAAGGTGGGACGGCGGGGGCAGGCGCCTGCGAGCGGAGCGGACGGCCGTGCTGAAGGTCGTACAGGTCACCCAGCAATTCGCGAGCCGACGCGTACCGCAGGTTGCAGTCTTTCGCCAGGCACTTCTTAACCAAATAATCATGCGCGGGCGTCACCTGAGGATTGAGAGTGCTGGGCGCCGGCGGTTCTTCGTAAACAATCTTGAACATCACGGCGGCGGTATTGCCGGAAAAGGGCTTCTTCCCCGAGAGCATCGTGAAAATCATAATGCCCAAGGAAAAGATGTCGCTGCGGCCGTCAATCTCACCTCCCCGCACCTGTTCGGGCGACATATAGGAAGGTGTTCCCATTACTCCGATAGTGCGCGCCACGCCTTCGCGCGCCAGGACCTTGGCGATCCCAAAGTCCGTGATTTTGGCGCGCCCATCGGCGGTCACCAGGATGTTCGCGGGCTTCAAATCGCGGTGGATGACCTGATTTCGATGTGCGTAATCAAGCCCCTCGGCAATTTGCCGCACTAAATTGAGGGCTTGTTCAGTGGTCAGGGGATGGCCCGAGTCGAGAATTTTCTCCAGGGTCACCCCTGGTACGAATTCCATCACGATGCAACTGGTCTGGTTTTCCTGATCTTCGAAGGCATCGTGAATGGTGACGATGGAGGGATGCGCCAATCGGCCCGCCGCGCGGATTTCGCGCATGAACATTTGCTGCGGGCTGCTGGTTCCTTCCCCAGGAGAAGCGTTAAGGGATAGAACCTTCAGGGCAACCTCGCGGCCAATGGTGGGGTCGGAAGCTTTGTAGACGGTCCCCATGGCGCCCCGGCCCAGCTCAGAAATGATGGTGTACCGTCCGATCTTTTTCATGGTGCTTCTTCAAGGTGATATGACAGCGTGGTAGGGGGTCGATGTGGTGTTGTAGTGGCGGGTATACCTTGCCACATGGCGGCGTAAATCCGCCAACACATCAAATTGAACCCCTACCGGCAACTTCACCGCGAACACGCAAATTCGTTCCCCAAAAGGCGCTTCACCACCTTGCACGAGGAAAAACTGCGCCACTCCGCCCCCGCGCCGCCCCCCGCAGACCGTCTTGGAATCTGATCCTTCAGCAACGCCAAACATACCACAACTTGACTCTCCCGCGTAGCAGAAGCCTGCCGCGATAGTGTCCTAATTTGAACGGGGCACAGTCATACCCTTGTCATGCGGGCAACTGCGCCCCCGGAGAACTTCATGCGGACTGAATCTTGCGCGCGCCCTCATTCCACACGGCCAGGCATTTGTTGAAGTAGGAGTGATTCGCCATGTGGCAGGCGATGGCGGTGTTCTTCCCATAAACCGCATCCTCCACGGAAGGCTGACGGGTGCGCACCGACTCCATGAAGTTATTCATGTGGTCGACCTGGTAGTCGTAGTTCGATGGAGCCTGGAAGCTTTCCGCGGATTGGATCAGCGTGTATTGGCCGGGCAAAGGCGCAGGATGTTCGGTGCGCCATTGTTGCAGGTAGTCGGTTCTGAGCTTCGCCGGCCAGCCCAGAATCGAATAGCCTTCCGGTTGCGGTTCGGTATTTTGCGGCGTAAAGGTAAGGACATCATTCTTGATTTCAATCGTCCCCTTAGTACCGTAGAAACGCATTACGGCCGGCGATTCGTTATTCAGGTTGCTGCGCAGCGAGAGGCGGAAGTTGGGGTATTCAAACAGCGTCCAGACCAGGTCGGGCGCCTCCCGGTTTTCGGTCCAGCGGAGGATGCCTCCCATGGTCGCGGCGCGCAGGGGCGGGGCGGTAACTCCGGCGATGTAGTGGATTCCGGTCAGCATGTGTACATAAAGATCACCCGGCAAGCCCTCGCCGTAATCCCGGAAGCAGCGCCAGCGGAAGAAACGAATCGGATCGAAGGGACGCTTGGGGGTGTCTCCTAAGAACTGGTTCCAATCGATGGTCTGCTCGCTGGCGTCGGGGGGGATGGGATAAACCCACGCGCCGCTGGCATCATTGCGATCGATGCAGGCCTCCGCCGCTGTCACTTGCCCTAGCGCGCCGCTATCGAAAATCTCCTTGGCCTTCGCATAAACAATGGAGCTGCGACACTGGCTGCCCACCTGCACGATGCGTTTGTGATTCTGCATGCCCTCGACCATGGCGAAGGCCTGCTCCACGGTGTGCGACATGGGCTTTTCGCAGTAGACGTCTTTGCCCGCCGCGCAGGCGTCCTGGGTAATTTTGGCGTGCCAGTGGTCGGGCGTTGCCACCAGCACGGCATCCACATCTTTGCGATCCAGAATGGCACGGTAGTCCTTGGTGGTGGCAATCTCCTTCCGCGCGTATTCCTTGGCGGCGGTGAGCCGGCCATCGTAAAGATCGCAGGCGGCAACGATCTCGGTGCCCGGGCAACGGAGCGCCGCCTGCAAGATGGTGCAGCCTTCCACCCCCGTGCCGATGGAAGCAAAACGCACCCGGTCACTGGGCGGCACGACGCCGGGCGCGGCCTGGAGAGGGCGGGGTGAAAGCAGGCTAGTCTTCGCCGCCGCACCCAGAGCCGCAGCGCCGGCGCCGGCGCCCATAAATTGTCGACGATTCATTTGATGGCTATCCATAAAAGCAAAACCTCCTCACGATTGATGATTGACAATTGACGAATGACTATTGATGATTGACAAAGGGGTCTGCAATCGACAATCGGCAATCGACAATCGGCAATCCCCCTGTGCCCCGCGAAAACTAAACATTCTTAATCTGCCCCGCCGCGGCGTCCCAAACGACGGCGGTGCGATTAAAGTAGGATTGGTTCGACATATGACACCCGATCGCGGTGTGGTTGCCGAACACCTCATCTTCCACCACGTGCTGGCGCGTCCGCACGGCGTGAAAGAAATTGGTCAGGTGATCCGTTTGGTCGTTATAAAGAGCGGGAGTGGCGAACACTTGCGTTTCCGCCAGCGCGGACTTTGACGCGCCGCCCTTGGGCAGGGGATGTTCTTTCATCCATTCCGACATGTATTGATCGCGTAGTTTCTTGGGCCAGCCGTAGATGGTGTAGTCATCCATCTGTTGGCTGGAAGCCTCGGGCTTGAAGGTCAGCTTGTCGTCGTGGATTCCCATCGTTCCATTCTTGCCATAGAACCGGAAGTACTCGCCTTCCCAGGCGTTGTTGTTATTGCAGCGCAGAACCACCTTGAATTTCGGATAGTCGTAAAGGGTCCAGAGCAGGTCGGGAAATTCGCGGCCATCTTTGTAGTAATAGATGTCGCCGCTCGAATAAGCGCGCTCGGCGGGCTGGTTCGTACCGGTCACAAAATGGATCCCGGAAAGCAGGTGCACAAACAGGTCGCCGGCCAAGCCTGCGCCATAATCCTTAAATCGGCGCCAGCTAAAGAAGCGGCCGAGGTCAAAAGGATGGGGAGGAGCCGGGCTGACCCAGGTGTCCCAATCGATGGTCTGGGGACTGGCGTCGGGGGGAACGGGGTGTACAAACGCGCCCCCATCGGTGTTGCGATCCCACGCCGCCTGGATCGTGTCAACCATCCCCAGCTTGCCGGAGTCCCAGATTTCCTTCGCCTTGGCGTAGAGGATGTTGCTGACGCGTTGGCTGCCCACTTCGCAGATGCGATTGTATTTGCTGACCGCGGCGACCATGGCCGCGCCATCCTCGACCGTGTGCGACATGGGCTTTTCGCAGTAGACGTCTTTGCCCGCCTGGCAAGCTTCTTCCACAACGCGGCGGTGCCAGTGGTCGGGCGTGGCGCAGAGGATGGCGTCAATATCCTTGCGGTCGATCAGCCGGCGGTACTCGCGGGTGGTTTCAATGTCTTTGCCGTTCAGCGCTTCCTTGGCTGCGATGTGGCGGCTGTCATAAAGGTCCGCCGCCGCCGCGCACTCAATGCCGGCAACGGGCAGCGAGGATCTGAGCAGCGAGCAGCCTTCGATGCCGGTGCCGAGAATGGCAAAGCGAATCGTATCCGAAGGTGGAACGGGCCGCGGCGCAGCCGCCAGGCGCATCGGTTCAAGAATGGTAACCTTGGCCGCCAGGCCCGATGCGGCAACCCCCGTGCCCAGCTTGATGAAGTCCCGACGAGTAACGTTGTTTCTCTTCATGTGGATATAACCCCCTCCAACATCGGAATCAATGCGCTGACCAGAATTAGTGCGCTTACCGGCTCGATCGGCGTTTCCCTAGGCCGCGCACGATAACAACGAGCCTTGATGAGCTTCGTGGCCTCATAGCGCAATCGGAGATTATGCCAGAAATGATAACGGCCAGAAGAGATTTATTGCGATCGGAAGTGGAAGGGGCATTTTTGATCCCCTTTTGTAGTAAGCCCTGAAAGGGCAGAATAGCATTGTGGGACGCGCTCCTTCAGGTGGTCCGATGCAGGTTCGAGTGATGTAGCCGCGCAAAGCTGGTCATCCATCGGTCACTGCAACTTTGCGTATTCAGCTTTCGCTAGTTTTAGGATCGGGACGTCGGGGTCAGCGTCTTTCCAGAGGGTGAGGAAATCCTGATCGGCGGCGCGGGAGGTCTTGCTAGCGCGGGCCGGGGCGAATCAGGTCCGCCGCGAAGCCGTTTAGGCAAAAGCTGATGGTTGAATGTCTCGACTCGTCACTCGTCACCTGCCACTTGTCCCTGCTCTCAGAAGTTCTCCAGCAACCACACGTTGTTATCGGTGGAACCCCCTACCATCGCCAAGTGATGACCGTCCGGGGAGGGTATACCCGTGCCACCGGCATCTGGTAAGAACTGCTGCTGCCAGAGGACTTGACTGCGACCGTTCAAGTCCACGTGGAGGAGAGTGGCCTTTGTACCAGTTGGATCGGCTGAGACAAACAGGCCGCTGCCCTCCGCCGCCCAGAACAAGCTGAAGAGGTTACTCCAACCTTTGACATTGACTTCGCCAACTTCACCGCCCGCCAACGGCAGGATTTGGATATGGCCCTCGAGCATATCGTTCTGTGTAAATGCGAGGCGCGAACCATCTGGGGATAGGTCCCAGCTATAAAACCCCCATGTCCCCGACCGCATGGAATTGACCCTGGTAAGCTCCCGCCTCCTCGCTTCTTGTGACGGCTCGAACCCCGAGAAGATGAGTTGTTTGTGGTCCGGACTCTCCTCGCTGAAGACACACAAAGTCGCAGGAGACCGGGCACAGGCCAAGTAGGCGATGCCGTGTCCCTCCAGCACCTGCTGCGCTGGTCCACCTGAGGTGGGCACGCGTATGATGCGAACCGCGGTGGTGGCGGTGAATTCCGGGCTTGCCCTGGACAAATACAGAATCCAGGAACCATCTGGGCTTACGACAGGCCACTCCTTATAGTCAGGGCCGGTGACGACGGGCTGAGCTGTGGATTGATCCAACTCCTGTTTATAGATGCCCCACGTACCGTTGCGATTCGATGCAAAAAGGACCGCTTTGCCATCCGGCATCCAATGGGAGGGAAAGTCACCCGACTCTTCCAGAATTAGTGGACGCAGATTCTTCACACGGCGGCCTCCGGCTTCCAGTTCCCCAACGTAAACATGCTCCTGACTGGTAGCTTTCGTGACGGTCAACTGCTTTCCGTCCGAGCTTCCGCGAACATCCATAACATTAGTCTCCCTCCAGTTGGTGATTCGTCTTGGTTTGCTTACAGGTTTGCCAGTTTTCGTATCCACTCGGACTTCCCAAACATTGCTTTCCCCCCGAACCGACTCAGGTTCAAACATCGAGTAAACAAAGCGACCATCCGGAAGCCATGCGAAAGTCAGTTCCACCCTCGGATCGGATGCTATTACTGTGGGTTGGCCCCCTTTGAGGTCGCGACTTTCAATGGTCCATACCCACTTGTCAGCCGCGCGATGACATCTTCCGTATGCGATTCGCTGGCCATCTGGTGACCACGCCGCCTGGTAAACCCTTTCGTTTTCAGAACCGGCTACGAGTCTGCGCGGATCTTCTCCCTGTGCGTCCATCACCTGGAGTTCGTCATAGACACCAGGAGCAAGGCTGTTTCCGAAAGCAATCAGCTTGCCGTCCGGGGAGACCGCCCAGACGCTGGCATTGTCTCGAAGCTTATGAGGAGGTCCGCCCATAACGGAAACAACCCAGGCGCTTGTGGGCTTCCCGGGTTCGTAGGCGGAGGCAATGAACCTGGTGCCGTCAGGGAACCAAGCAGTTGGCCACCACATATAGAAGTCCGGCGCCCGCCCTTCGGGTTGAGGAATGTTGAGCACCTCGCCGGTCTGAAGGAGCTTGAGGTGAAGTCCCACTTGGTCGCCGTAAGCCAGGTATTTCCCGTCCGGCGAAATCACACCTTGGTTTACGGGGTTGTCGCTGGGATTCCCCGTCAGTCGTCGCTCCGTCAGTTCGCGCGGGGGTGCAGGGGGGCGGGTGAGCCAGTAGGCGAGAACCGCGCCGGCCATAACGACCGCACCGGCCAAGGCAATTGCCAGCCGGCGACGTTTCTGTAGCGGCGGTGTCCCCACCGCCGGACGACGGTCGGAGACCGCCGCTACAGGAATCGCCAGTGAGGACACCGGCGCCACAGCGGGCGAACTCCCATCTGCCCCTACGACCGGTGCGATAAAGCGATAACCGTGGCGATGAAGGGTTTCTACAAAACGGGGGTTGTCTGCCGGATCGCCCAGCGCCCCGCGCAGCCTGTTGATGGCGGCGTTCAGACCGTGCTCGAAGTCCACAAATGTGTCGGCAGGCCAAAGCTCCTTGCGCAATTCCTCGCGCGTGACGATCTGGCCCGCCTGCCCCAGGAGCATGGCCAAAACTCGAAAGGGTTGTTCCTGAATTCTGACCTTGAGCCCGTGCTTGCGCAGCTCTCCGGCGAGAAGGTCAGCTTCAAAGACCCCGAAGTGGACAACATGCGAGACGTGGGGCGGGCATAGGCCGTCCTCCAGCATAGGTACGAGTTTACCACTCGCATAAGCCCAGTCAAGGCATTCTTCTGAGGGTACATCTGGTCGCAACCTGTTTCTACCCAGCGGGTTAGCTCGCGACGTAAAGATGACGATCGCATGACACCCAGGGCATTGACGCCTGTACGCCGCTGCCGGAAAGTGCTCGCGGAAGGAGAGCTCTTCATGTGGAGAGCAATCCACCGAATGCTATTTCTGACCACGGAAATCGTGGCAGATATAAGCCAAAGGAGATTAACCAATAATGACGAACCATATTGCTTTTTACCAATTCTGTTCGGCAGTAGGACGGAAAGCAGCGCTCACCCTTTGCCTGGCCCTGTGCATGCTGGGGCTGGGCCTTTCCGCGACTGCTGAAGAACACAAGGCCACCATCATCACGTTCGATGCCCCCGGCGCGGGCACAGGTACGGGCCAGGGCACCGTCCCCTACTACATCAACGGCGCGGGGGCGATCACAGGATGGTATGTGGACGCGAGCGGCGTGAATCACGGCTTCCTGCGCGCTCCTGACGGCAAGATAACAGCCCCCATCGACGCTCCGCTCGCGGGCAATGAAAGCGGTGCGGGAACTACCCTTTACAGCGTGAATCGGTTCGGCGCGATCGTAGGAAGCTCCACGGCCAACGACCAGACGTGTCAGAGCTTCCTGCTCGCTCCGAACGGCACGTTCACGATTATCTACCTTCCACTCCCCCTCGCCTCCCAGTGTTCGTGGGCCGACAACATCAACGATGCGGGAACCATCGCGGGAGCCTACATTGATGAGAACTCTACGGTTCACGGATACCTGCGCGCTCCCAACGGCACGATAACCGCCCCCATCGACGGTCCGGGCGCGAGTACGGGCGACTATAATGGTACGTACATCCCAACGGGCTATGGCCTGAACCCTTGGGGGGAGATCACGGGGTTCGCCTGTAATACGATCACCTGCCAGGGGTTCGTGCGGGCGCCCGACGGCGTCATCACTGGGTTTGATGTTCAGGCTCCGGGTGCGGCGGGCACCGAGCCCCTCTCCATCAACCCGGCGGGGGAGGTCGCGGGATATTACGTGGACACGAGCGGCGTGAATCACGGCTTCTTGCGCTCTCCTTACGGCAGGTTCACCACCTTTGACGCTCGGGGCGCGGGCAATGGAAGCGGCCAGGGCACAGGTGTCTCGAGCAACAACGCGTGGGGGGCAATCACAGGGGGCTACACGGACGCGGACGGCGTGAGTCACGGCTACCTGCGCACTCCTGACGGCAGGTTCACGACTTTCGATGTTCCGGGCGCGGGCGATGTCCCCGGCCAAGGCGAAGGCACCGTTCCCACCGGCAACAACTCGGTGGGAGCGATAATGGGATTTTACGTCGACGTGAACCTAGTGAATCACGGCTTCCTGCGGATACCGTAAGCCCGCTGGCCATTTTTCCAGCACGTAACGCACGACAGGTTTTCTGCTCACGCTGATTGTCCGCGAGGCTGCGCGGGTTCCCGACGCGCAGCCCGCAGCCAGCCCAACCGCCCAGAAAGTGGCAGGCGGGAGTGGCGGTGTGTAGATCTGCGTTATCCTGAGTATGCTCATTGGCCTTTAACCGGCCGCTGAGCGTGTCTCCCATCTGTCGCTGGGCAGCGAAGATGCGAGCGCTGCTGATGCAAAAAAGAGCCCCGAAGGGGCGACCTAACCCAGCTCAGGCCAACGGCCTGGGTCCGAGAATCCGTCCTTTTTTGGCGGCAAGCCCTGAAAGGGCGAAATAGCATTGCGGAACGCCTGAGCTGGCCGCCTAAAGTTTGGCCGGTGGATTTATCACGCCCTTTCAGGGCTTGCCCGCAGCGGGGTGAGCTTTTTTGACCCAGGCCGTTGGCCTGGGCTGGGTTAGGTCGCCCCTTTGGGGCTGAAGGCTTGCACCACATTATTCCCCCGCTGCCGAGAGTCAAAGGCTTGCGGGTTCTGTTTAGCTTGCGCCGACGAGGGGAGGAGACTATGTCATGCCAACGAGTATTTCTGGACCGGGTCATCGCGTGGGTGGCGCTGCCGAGCCTGATCCTATTTCTCGCGGTTGTTCCGGCGATAGCCCAAACCAGCAATAGTGATTACATCCTCCTCGTGGGCTCGGGCTTCCTTTGCGATTCCGATGACTCTTCCGCCTGTCCGGCCGTGGTCAAGTCGGCCGATGGTGCGAGTTACGAGATGAGCGGCGCAGGCACGCTCGCTCCGCAAAGGAAGTTGGTTACGGCGGTGGGGACCTACACCAAGAGGTCTCCCGGTGGAGATGTGCTTGAGACAGGCGTCTGGGTGGCGAGCGAACTTGTCAGTTTCGATTCCTACGGCATCGCGCCGGGGGCGCTCATGCGCGAAGGCCGGGCAATAGGTCCCCCACAGTTTGGCCCCAAGCGCGTGCCTATGTTCTCCGGTTCCATGGCGGCAGGCGGCTTGGCCGTGCTGCGCATTCGCCTGCTTCCAGTGTTAGGGTTAGCGAAAAACGCGACGCTGCGAGTGAACTGCGCCCTCGGCAAAGTGCCTGACGAACATCAAGTGGAAGGGATAAGACTGGCAGTTGAGGGAGGCGGCACGGAATTCGACGAGGAAATCAGCGGGCGTGCCCTGTTCCTCTTGACGAGGCCCGGAGCCACTACTGCTTCCAAGGCGCCCGCTCCGGAGGTCGAGGCAGACCTCGCGCCTAATGAGATCCAGAAGTGATTTGAAATTGAAGGCAAAAGAGGTGCGGGTAGACAGAAAACAATTGCCCGCGTAGGAACTCTACACACACTCCTGCCGGCGCGCGGCTGCGAGGTCTCACGAGCGGCTTAGCGTAGACGACCCGCTCCTGCCCTCAGAATGGCGGCCTTGACAGATTTTTCCGCCACTTCTTCAGGCCGCAGCACGCTTGGGGCGAAGCACCGCTTCGTGGCGCCGATTACGCGTGCGCGGCGTGTGTCTGGCCCTCGGCAACCCGTGCCGAAGATTCCTGGCTCAACTCCTCCATGGCGGTGCGGACGGACTGTTGCGTCTCGGGGTCAAGTCCGCGCTCGACCATGGGGAATAGGCGTCCATTTTCATCCAACAGGTGTTTACGCAACCAGAGGATGTACTTCCGACCGCTCTGCATGACCTCATGCGGGTTGCCTCCCCCCTTGAGCAGTCGATCCAGGGTCTGGTGAAAAGTCTTCTCGGTTTGCTCGCCGGCATCGTGTTCGTGCCGCATGCGTTCAAGGGTGAAGGCAATTCCTTGCACATGTTCTTGAAGTGCGGGGTAGAGGATTTGCTCTTCCTCCGTGACGTGGTTGTGAAGGGCCTCGGAAATTTCCCGCCGGAGTCCGGTTAGCCGTTCCGCCGTCTTGCGGTGATCTCGCGCCAGGGGTAGCACACGTAGTTGCTCTTGAAGTTCATTCAGCAGAAAAGACAACTCCTGATGCTCCTGCACCAGGTAGTCCGTTATGCATCGTGTCATTGGGGAAAATAAGACCTCCTCCGTCTCTTTATTTAGGATGCGGCGACGCAGGGAAAAGTTTTGCGGATATAATGTCGCTCCGCGCTTGCCCCATGCCTACACCAATGGCCGAGGCGGGATGCGCCCCGTGAAGATTGAACCATCTACCCCACGTTTTCGTATTAGAATTTGAAACCGGAGGACCGGTGCGTTGGCTTCCCTGGGCCCTCCGAGGAGAATACCCATGCGCTTCGTGACCAAGACTAGCTGGATTCTGGGAATACTGGTGTTTGCCGCCCCCTTAGCTGCGCCCAAGGCCGCGACGGAAGTCGAACCGGGCTCGATCGTGATTGTCTTTAAGGATGGTCGCCAACAGAGTTTCCGCTTGGCGGATATTGCCCGCATCGAATTCAGTTCCCCCGCGGAAAGGGCCTCCACCGGCCAAGCTCGATTCCTCGGTGAGTGGAAAGTGGGAGATGGCACTGGGGGGACATTCTTCATCACCCTCAAGCCCGACGGAGTGGCCCGTAAGACCCTGGGCTCAGTCGGTGGGACCTGGACCGTCATCAACGGGGAAGCCCAAATTGCCTGGGAAGATGGATGGCACGACATCATCCGCAAGGTCGGCAGCAAGTATGAAAAGGCGGCTTACTCGCCGGGCACGTCCCTTTCCGGCTCGCCCTCGAATACTGCCGAGGCCGTCTATACCGAACCCCACTGAAACCACTCCCCATAGCTGGTCCGGGCTTTGTTCCCCGAAAGGGAACAACATCATTAGCCTTGGGTGAAACCCACGGAGCAGGGATTGTCCAACATAAGTACCTTTCGACCCCGGAGGGGTCGAACTCCTCATTCTTTCAACTCGCCGCGCACCAAATTCAACCCCTTCGGGGTTGGTAAATCGTCGGGCGCACTATTTCCGTGGGCTTCACCCACGGCTAATTACATTGGACCTCTTCGAGGTCCCCCTGACAGCCGCTACAGTAAACCGGACGCCTACCAAACTACCGGACGGCTTCCCCCCGCAACATTCCCCCTCCCGATATAAAAAAACATTCATGAAACTCTGCCCCCCGCCGATAACACATGCGAACGTCGATAGAGGCCGGGACGAACGGAAAGTTGTAGGCGTCAAGGCCCACCGGTGAGAGGTCAGTATGAGTGCCCTGCATCATATCGTCCCAATGTTTCTTCTGGTTCAGTTTATCGTGGTTCTGGTGGCATTGATCGCCGCAACGCGCATGGCTGATCCACAACTTTCGCCTCCCACCAAAAAGTCTTCTCGACGCGTGATGACGCGGCCCATGCGGGGCGCGCGCGCTTAATGCACAATTCTCAACCGCCAGGGGATGGCATAAGCGCTAACTTAAGCGCACGCGGCCGGTCCCGAAGGGACCGAATGTCATTAGCCGTAGGTGAAACCTACGGATCATGCACGCGCGTGAAGATAACCCAACCCTGTAGGGGTTGAATTCGACCCCTTCGGGGTCGGCCAATGGGAAAAAAGGGCCGCTTCAGGTCCGTAGGTTTCACCTACGGCTAATGATGTTCATGCCCTTCGGGCATGGGCCGGGCGCGCTTGGTGTCTAAGCTAGCGCTTATGCCAGGGGAAGGGAGGGGCTTTAGCGACGGGGGGAAAACTACTCTCCACTCTGAATCTCGTCGAAGGCCACGTTCAGGATCGGATACTTCCGCCAGTCCTTGTAGTCAAAGTGCCACCACTCAAAATCATAGACGGTGAAGCCTTCATCCTCCATGGCATGGCGTAGCAGGCGGCGGTCCCAGCGTTGGAGTGAAGTGCCGCCAGGGTAAAAAGGGAACGACCGCTCGGACATCTCGTCGTATCCGCCCACCATGGGCGCCGGCTCACCGGTTGTGAGGTCGTAGAGCGTGAGGTCAACGGCGCAACCGCGGTTGTGGCGGGAGCCCTCCTGTGGGTCGGCGACGAAGATGTGGTCCGGTTCGGGTGTGGCGTCCCAGAACATTTTGGTGACGTACCAAGGCCGGTAGGCATCGTGAATGAGCAGCCCATAGCCGAGCGCCTTGAGCTTACCATTGGCCCGGACCACCGCCTCCGCCGCCGGCCGCTGCATAAAGGCGCGCGCCTGCTGGTACATCGGCGTGCTCAGAAAATTGCGCGTCGAGGCATAGCGAATATCGAGCTTGATGGTGGGATCGAGTTTGACCAGCTCCACCAGGTCCGGTTTCAGAGTTTCGCCGGACTCGTGTGGCGGGTGGGCGGCCAGGGCTTCGCGGCGCAATTCCTCCACCGGCTTCCGAGGTTTAATGCTGAAAACGGGGTTCAGCTCGCCGGCCAGCGGCCGCCGCTTGAAGACAACTCCTCCGATACATACCTGAGTGGCGTAGCCCTGGGCATTGCGTACAAATGTGGCCTTCTCATGGTCATGCAAACCGAAGTCGGGGAAGCTGAAGATGTTCTCGGAGTCCTGCCGGAGCGGATCATACTCGAACCACTCGATCAGCGCCGTCAGGTTTCCGTCCCTCTCCAGAATGTAGAGAACATTATGATCCCAGCCATACTCGCCGATGAGTCCCGCCCAATCGCTGGGCGCCGGCGGAGGCTTCGGAGCATTGATGCGCTCAAACCCGAGGAGCCCGGCCGGGACCGCACCCTCTTCCAAAGGAAACTTCTCTCCGTAGCGAAGCCGGTCATCGACGATCAGGCTGTTGCCGAGACGGCGCAGCTCCGTTTCGTAACTGCCCTGGAACGGAAGTGAGAACAACCGTCCGTAGCGCTCGGTAAGATCAAAAACGCTCTGGCCCGAAACCCTGTAGCGGCCTTCCAGGCGGCGCGCCAGGTCCGGCCCCACTGGCGTTGGGGTGAGAATTTCCGGCAAAGTTTTACGAGCGCGCGCAGCCAGCATCAGACGCAGCGCCTCGTGGACGATGCGGTCGGTGACGCCGGTCGAGCTATCGAGGGTGGTCACGGCGACGGCGCCGAGCTGATCGTCCACAAGAGCGTCGAGCAAAGTGGTGAACCCGTAGATTTCGCCGTGGTGACCCACCAGGCGGTGACCATCGAGCGAGCCGAGCTCAAACCCGATTCCGAAGGGCGACCAACTGTTTTGGTCGGGGCGCGGTGTCCACATGTCGCGAAGCGTTTCCGGCTTCAACACCTGACCGCCCGGCCCGCGCCCGCCATCGAAAACCATTGCCATGAACCGGCCGAGGTCAGCGACCGTGCTGTACATGCCCGCGGCGGGGAAGATACCCACGTCAAACGTAGGCGCGGGAAACACGCGGCCGTCGTAGGTCCACATGAAAGCTTTGGCGAGGTTGTGCGTGAGTTCCGGGGTGCGCTCGAACCCGCTGCTCTTGAGGCCTTCGGGATCGAGCACGGCGCGCTTGAGGTACACCGCCAAGGGCGCGCCGGCCACCCTCTCGAGCGCATAACCGGCCACCGTGACGCCGGCGTTCGAATACTTGGTGTGTGTCCCCGGCGGATACACGAGCACCGTGTTGTTCAGGCTGCGCACCACATCGGCAAGGGGCGGAGAAGCGGGATCGAAAGCGTTACCGTCCGGGGGCAGGTACAGGAGACCGGAGCGGTGGGACATCAACTCCCGCAACGTGATGGGCGCGCCGAAAGGATTCCGGGGGCGGAAGTCCGGCAGGACCTTCTCGATCGGCGCATCGAGGTCCAACTGGCCGCGCTCGACAAGCTGCATGATGCCAATGTCGGTGAAGAGCTTGGATACCGAGCCGACGCGATACACCGTCTCGGCGGTGGCGGGAATTCTCCGGCCCGGGTCGGCGTACCCGAAGCCCTGCGCCCAGACCGTCTCATGGCCATCGACCAGCGCAATCGAGAGCGCGGGGATTTGCTTTTGGGCCAACTCCTGCTGGATGAATTGCGTGAGCGCTGCCGCCACGGCGGAGTAATCCCGGCGCGCAGCGATATTCCCGCTCTCTGCGCCGAAAGCCAGTGCGCCGGAAGCTAAAGCTGAGGAAAATAGCAGGAGAACGGGGACGCGGCGGAGGCAATCCACAAATTTCGCCGGCAATCTGGAGCTTGAAAGCGGCGGCATTCGAGTGGCTCAGTACATGACAGAGTTGCCGCCCCGGGAAGTCTTGGAACGTAGGCTGCACCAAGCTCTCCGCGCGGCCCGAGAACGCTTCACACCGGCCCCGGAGCAATGTCCGGAGAAATGAGCTCTCCACTCGCCCTTGGCGAAAGTCCTTTAATGACCCGAACCCTGAGTAATATCGGCAAGCGAAGTGTGATCGAGAATCCGGGCGGCCGAGTTCCGCACCTCGATGAATATCTTGTAGAGTGTGCTGTGCCGCTTGTCGCTTTTGACCAGGTGGCGCAGTCCCTCCGCGTCGGCCAACGGTGCAAGCGGACCATCGATCATGCGAATGATCTCCCCCAGGAAGATTTTGGAGGGCGCCCGCTTCAGCCGATAACCCCCCTTGGCGCCGCGCAGGCTCTCCACCAGGCGGGCCCCCTTGAGATCGAGAAGGATCAATTCCAGGAACTTCTGGGGAATGCCTTCCTTGGAGGCAATGGTGTGAATCGTGGTCGGGCCCTTATCATACTCCTGGGCCAAGCACATCATGGCTTCCAGCGCGTACAGACCTTTGTTTGATATGCGCATTTTGACGAGTAACCTTATCTCTTTTGTAGGCTGTAACTCAAGGAGGCTTTTGTCAAGACATTTTCCGAAACAGATATTTTCCGTATCAGGCTTCTCCGTGGCCACGGCGGAGGTGGTAAAGTACCCGGTGCCAGCTTTCTGGCTTTCGCTGGTTGAAACTATGCTTTGATGTGTGTCCAACGGAGTTCAAATCCTTCTTCCATCGGCATCATTTGCTCGGCGTGGCCCATGGCGTGAAAGAAATGAAGGTCACAAATGTACATCGCCCTCCCCTGGCTTTTTGGACGAAAACAAATGGATTGCGCGATAATCGACGCGGACCGAGACTCGTGTCGCACGCAACAGTATTTATTCCGGCCAAGGACTACTACATTGAGAAAAACACCTTTACTTATTACGGGAATATTCATCGCATTCTTGTTTCAGACTCAAGTAATGAAGGCGCAGAATTCGGCCCCGAAAGTCCGTGCCGCGGAGGACGGCTTGGCGCTCACTCCGCCCATGGGCTGGTATCCCTGGAATGAGTTCGGCCAGGACCCCCAGAATGAGAAGCTGATCAAGGAGATCGCGGACGCCCTGATCCGCAGTGGGATGAAAGATGCGGGTTACGTGTATGTGGGTCCCGACGAGGGAAGGTGCTTCTCGCGCGGCGCGGACGGCAAGCTCACCCCCAACCTGGCGGGCTATCCCAGCGGCCTGCGCGGCCTCGGCGACTATGTCCACCAGCGGGGGCTGAAGTACGCACTGTACACGGACGCCGGCACCCACACCTGTAGCAACGCCATGCCCGGCACCAAGGACCACGAGTTTGAAGACATGGCGGCCTTCGCCCGGTGGCGCGCCGATTACGTGAAGATCGATTGGTGCAATACCAAGGGGCAAGACCCTGCCCAGTCCTACTCAAAACTCGGCAAAGCCCAACTTGCCGCCGGGCGGCCCATCGTCTTCAGCCTCTGTTCCTGGGGCGAGGGAGAGCCGTGGAAGTGGGCCGCCTCCGTGGGGCATCTCTGGCGAACCACCGGCGACATCTGCGCTCCGGGGAAAGCCGATTGGAGCGCCGCGATGAGGAACACCGCGGCTAACGAGAAATTGTCTGCGGCAGCCGGCCCCGGCCACTGGAACGACCCCGACATGCTCATCACGGGAATGGACGGGCTGAGCGAAACCCAAAACCGCAGCTTCTTCAGCCTGTGGTGCATGATGGCGGCGCCCCTCATGGCCGGAAACGATCTGCGCAAAATGACGGCGTCCACGATCGAGATTCTGACCAATCGGGAAGCGATCGCCATCAACCAGGATCCCTTGGGCATTCAGGGGCACATTGTGCGGAGGGAGGGCCAGGCGGAAATCTGGGCGGGCAAGCCCCTGTTTGACGGCAGCCAGGCCGTGCTGATCTTCAATTCAGGAGCGGCGCCCGCGCAAGCACACGTGACCTGGTCGGATATCGGCAGCGGGGAGTCCGCGCCTCTGTATGTGCGCAATCTGTGGACGCATCAAACCACGGGGCCACTCCGCGGCGGCATCACCGCGACCGTGCCGCCGACCGATGTGGTCCTGCTGCGCATCTCCAAGTCGAACGCCTTTCCTGTGCCCCCCATTATCGTGGCCGATTCGTACTGGTTATCTTTCCGCGCTCCGGGCCCCCAGCCTCAAAAGCTCACCGGCGCGATTACCGTCAAGACCACGGGCAGCGATGAACTGCCGCTCTGGAAAGTGCGCCCCGGCCTTCCGTCCTGGTTAACCGTCTCCGTGACCAAACACGGCAAGAGCCAGACGCTGGCGAGCACGGTCTCCACGGCGGGACTCGCGAAGGGCCGTTATCACGCCGTGGTGCGGGCCGACAACATCGAACCGATTTCGCAACGGCCGATGTCCGCTCTCTATTACGACGTTGATTTGGAGGTTGGCGGCAACGGCGAGGCGAGAAATTAAGATATGTTCGCGCCGACGAGGAGTTAAAGGCAGGGATCATTTGCCAGAAGGTCGTTAGCGCGGAATCGCGCTGACCAATGCGCAAAAACACCATGGATTTCGACACCGTACGGAGTATCGGACTTGCGTTGCCCGGCGTGGAGGAGAGCACAGCGTACGGGTTCCCAGCGCTCAAGATCCACGGAAAACTCCTGGCCTGTGTGCCTGCTCATGGCTCGGCCGAACCCGGTTCGCTTGTTGTTCGCGTGGATTTCGAAGATCGTGCCGACCTGCTCGCTGCGGCCCCCGATGTTTACTACGTGACGGACCACTACGCCGACTACAGCGCCGTTCTGGTTCGTCTGTCTCGCGTCAATCCCGACGTGTTGCGGGATTTGCTCGGCATGGCCCACAAATTTGTGACCGCCCACGGAGCACCCCGTTCGCCCTCGCGGAAGCGCCGAAAGCTCGGACCCAGAATTTGAGGTAGACACGCCAGACTTAGCCCGGAGGCGATTGAGGCGAGGCCCGCAGCGGAATTCGCACCGAACCCATTAAACCCGTCGGCGCATCGCGAACTACCATACGCAATTCTTCCGCCTTGGGGTCGGGCGTACTCTCCATGGCCAGGCTGAAGCGTCCTGCCTGCGGGATCTTCTGATAGTCATTGCTCTTGAGCTTGCCCAAAACCGTTTTGACGATTCCGCCCAGGGAGTCTCCTTGGTTTGAGTACTGACCGGCCCAAACATCGAACGACACTGCCCAGCCGTCGCTAGAAGGCTGGAAGGTCAAGCCACCCGTATCAATTTCCACCGTGAACTTCAACCCTCCGGCGGCGGAGGCTTCTCGCCGGCTGAGGTGAACGGTAATGCCAACGCCCGTGGCATCCAGCGGGCTAAATGCGCGTGTCTTCATCGGGGCGACGCGGTCGGCGGAGTTTTCGCCCTGCATCTCGGGCTTCGCAAGGTATCCACGCCGGTGGAGAACTTCGACACCCTTTCGGTCCACCAGAACCTTGATCCGGCGGTATTCCCCATTCCACTGGTCGTGGCTGGGGTAATAACTCAGGGTATAGGTTACCCCTGACTCGTCCAGGGCCACGCGCATCGCACCTTTCAGGTCGTTGGTGTTGGCGAAAGCTCGTCCGCCAACACGTCCCGGCTGCCGTGAAGGATCTTGAAATCTGGACTTCCGAAGTCATTCGGGGGTTGGCCCCGAGAGGGGTTTGAATCTCCGCGTTTCAAACAGCGGGGTAGCGCCAAGCAAGCCATTAGCGCGAGGTGGGCGTACTTGGCCCTCTTCCGTGGCACTAAATCCGGAAATGTCCACTTGCGGACGCGGGTGCAAGACCTATAATGGGCGGCGGGTTGGGTCTGCGACGCCACGGATGAAAGCACGCGCGTGTGATTGCCATGGCAAAGACGCTCACGACGGTAAGCGAATTGACGAGCCGCCGACGAAAGCAAAGTACACATACGCCTGCGCTCGGAAGGCACATGTGGATGTTCGCACTTGAATGTCATACGGACGAGCCACGGGAGCCATGGCTCCGACGGCTCTATGAGTAGCATCGCAACGACCCACGCGGGAGGCGTCATGAAACGATTGGTTCTAAGTGGACTGTTCGTCCTTCCTCTCCTCGGAATTTCGGCAGCGGGGCAAGGGCCCGCCCCGTACCACCTGGCGCCATCGGCCAAAACTGTGACGTGGGGATACTTTGACCCTTCTACGCCTCCCGTGCTTCGCCTTCACTCGGGGGATACGGTAGATGTCGAAACGCTGCCGGCGGGCGGGAGCCAGGCCTTGGAGGCGGCCGGATTGCCTCGAGATCAGATGCCGCCCGCCCTTTTGGAGATCGAACGCGAGGTCAAGGACCGTGGGGAAGTCCCGCACATTCTCACCGGTCCGATTTGGATCGAAGGGGCAGAGCCAGGGGACACGTTGGAAGTGAAGATCCTCTCCATCGAGCCCGCGGTTCCCTATGCCTGGAACAGTTTCACGCCGGGGAGAGGCTTCCTTCCTGATGACTTCCCGCATGCGCATTTCAAGCTGACGCCACTCGACTTGACCCGGAAAGTGGCGCGATTCTCCGATGGAATCGAGATTCCTCTTCGGCCGTTCTTCGGGGTCATGGGGGTTGCTCCACCCTCGGCCACCGGCCGCATCAGCAGCGGCCCACCGTGGATTCATGGCGGGAACATGGATAACAAGGAATTAGTGGCGGGAACGACGCTCTATATGCCGGTTCACGTCCGCGGCGCTCTGTTTTCAGTGGGCGACGGCCACGTGGGCCAGGGAGACGGCGAAGTCTGTGTCACGGCCTTGGAAACAGCGCTGCGAGGGACTCTGCAATTCTCGGTGCGGAAGGATATGCGGCTGCGCTGGCCTCGCGCCGAGACTCCCACCCACTTTGTTACCATGGGTTTTCACGAGAACTTGGAGGAGGCCGCGCGTAATGCGGTGGAAGAGATGCTCGATTTTCTCGTCCAGGAAAAGCATCTCGATCGCGATACAGCGTATATTCTCGCCAGCGATGCTGTTGACCTGCGGATCACGCAACTTGTGGATGGCAAGAAGGGAGTCCACGCCATGTTGCCGAAAGCGATCTTTGTTCGCTGACCAGGATATGCGGGGGAGGGGGGCAGACGTTGCTTGAGCGTCTCGATCAGTTTGGTAATCCACCCCAGCGTTTTGTGATTACCACTCAGCAAGCCTGAGTCCTGACTCCTGACTTCTGACTCCTGACTTCTGAATCCTATCGGGGGGAGCCCAAATCAGGGGAAGTGCTCAGAGGGTCCGAGGAGGGCCGACAGAAGCGACCACTTCGGACATTTTGGCCGCTGCCGCAAGGGGGGGAAGATAGCGTCAGGACCCATTTTGCCATCGAGGAAAAGACAATATGATGCGGATATAGGAGAAATGGTGCGAGAAATGGTTTCTGGAACATGTGAAGAAATTAACAATCTCGCGCAGAGACGCAGAGGCGCAGAGATTCGAAATAAATAACTCCTCTATTTTCTCTGTCGACTCCGCGCCTCTGCGTCTCTGCGCGAGATGCCTTTGTTGTTCCAGGGAATTTTTCACAGCTTTCTGACACCATTCCCCCCACCGTTTCCCCTGACACCGTTTCCCCCTCATGTTAAAGTAGGAATCACGGCAGATTCCACCGCCGGTTCTAGGAGGGATTATGTTCCGATTGAAGTCGCTTGCTTTCTTTGCTCTCACGGTGGCGCTGATGACCGGTGTGTCTACAGCGCCGGGGCAGGTTTCCGTTAGCATTGGAGTGGAGCCTGTTTGCCCGTACGGATACTTTGACTATGCTCCGTATCCCTGTGCTCCCTACGGCTACTATGGACCCGATTTTTTCGTGGGCGGGGTATTCATCGGGGCGGGCCCATGGTTCCATGGACCCAGAGGCTTCGCCGGTCACGTCGATAACCGCTACGATCCTCGGCACGGTTACAAAGGACCGGTGCCCGAGCGCGGGGAGCAGGCGTTCAGCCACTTCCACCCGAACGAAGCTCGGGACGGGAAAGGCCACGTCGTTCCTAATGCCGGCCACGACCCGCACGAGGAGCACAGCGCCGGATATCAGAAGGGAAAAACCGGCGGCGAACACCGTTAAAGAGTGGTTCAATGAAGTAAAAGGGGACCGAAACGGTACCTGCCGAAACGGTACTTGGGCCGTTTCCCGTGGTCAAAGTGATGCCGGGCAATTGAAGCAGGTATAATGCCCTTCGCCCTTCAGGGCGTTCCACACCCCAACGAAGAGAGGCAAACGATGAGACGGATGCTCCTAGCCCTGGCCACCGTATTTTTTCCCACTCTCATTTTGGCCCAGCAGACCAATCCCCCCGCGCCAGCGCCGCGCAACGCGCCCGCTGCCGCGACGCCCGCCGCCGAACGCCCGCAACGTGAAGAACGCGCCACGCCTGCTGCCCAGCCTTCCACTCCTCCCGCCGAACCCGAGCGCGCCGCCCCGGGCGGCGGAGTTGAAGGCCTTCGGCCCATGCATTTCGATGTTGCGGAAGTTCCTCCTGTGGTGACGCACCATGAAATTCATGTGGACGGCAAGCCGCTGCGCTACACCGCCACCACGGGCCGCCTGCCCATCAAGGACGCGGAAGGAAAAATCGAGGCGGAAATGTTCTTCGTGGCGTACACGCTGGACGATGCCGATCCTGCCACGCGCCCGGTGACCTTTGCTTACAACGGCGGCCCCGGCTCCGCCACCATCTGGCTGCATATGGGAGCGCTGGGTCCGCGCAAAGTGGTGCTGGAGCCGGAGGGGTGGCTGCCGCCCTCTCCCTACCGCCTCGAGGACAACCCCAGCACTCCCCTCGACAAGACTGACCTGGTGCTGGTTGACGCCATCGGCACGGGCTACAGCCGGCCCGCTGACCAGGCTGCCGCGCGCAAGTATTGGAACCTGCGCGGCGACATTGAAGCCTTCGGCGAGTTCATCCGCCTCTACATTTCCCGCTACGAGCGCTGGTCGTCGCCCCTCTACCTTTTTGGCGAAAGCTACGGCACCACGCGTTCGGCGGGGCTGGCCGGATACATGACCAGCCACGGCATCAACTTTAACGGCATCGTGCTGCTCTCCACCGTGCTCAACTTCGAGACGCTGGACGATTCGTTCACCAACGACGTGCCTTTCCCCATGCTTCTGCCCTCGTTCACATCGATTGCCTGGTATCACAAAAAACTGCCTGCTGACTTGATGAGCGACCCCAATCGCGCGCGGAAGGAATCGATGGACTTCGCTCTGGGCGAGTACACTCAAGCTCTTGCTGCCGGCGACAAGCTGAGCCCGCAGGAGCGGCAGAACGTCATCGACAAGCTCAATCGCTATACCGGTATTTCCAAGGAAGTGATTGAGTGGGCCAATCTGCGCCTGAACGTCCAGACGTTCACGCATTTTCTGCTCGCCGACCAGCGCCTGCGCGTCGGCCGCCTGGATGGGCGCTTCAAGGGACCCGACCCCGATGGGTTCATGAACACGCGCTTCTTTGATCCCTCGAGCGCCGAAACCGGGCCGCCGTTCACCAGCGTTTTCTACGACTACGTGCGGCGCGAATTGAATTACAAAGTGGACATGCCCTACTACGTCTCCGCCGGGCAGTCAGGCAATTTCCATTTCAGTCTCAGCCCCCCGGAAACGGGCCCCGGCCCCGGGGGTGGCGAGGGCGGCCCGCCAGAGACGGTCACGCCGCTGCGCGAAGCCATCGTGAAAGACCGCTACCTGAAGATTCTCAACATGGAGGGGTTCTACGACTTGGCCACGCCCTACCTGGCGGCCTGGTATACCTTCGACCACCTCGATTTGCCGCCCCAATATCGCCAGAACATCTCGCACGCCCAGTACGAGGCCGGGCACATGGTCTACCTGGACTCCAAAGCCCACGCCAAGATGAAACAGGACTTTGCCAGCTTCATCGACGCCACGACGAAGCGGTGATGGTCGGCGCCGGGCCGCGCTCAGCCAAGCAAAATGCTCCCCTCCTCCCATGCGGGGGGCGACGCGCTCGCGGCGGCGAAGAAAAAAGGTACCCGGTGTTGACCTGCCGATTCGCGCGAGCGCGCTACTTGAGCAGGGCAATGAAGCCGGCCTGCTCGAAGTGACGGTCTCCTGTCAGCGCCTCGTTCATGCCGTGCTCCCGCATGACGACGAACGAAATGCAGTCGGTGAGTGACCAAGCCTTATCCGGGCGCCGGACGTAGAGTTCGACTCCTCGGTCGAAAAGATCTTCGGTTGGCGGAACGATCGTGCAGGCAGGGTCAGCCCGCAACGCGGCGAGCAGACGCGGAAAACCCTCACGCATCGCCGGCACCGCGAGCGCGTCAGCTACCTCCGTAAGAATCCAAGCCGTGGTTATCAGGCGCTCGGCGCGGTTTTGGGAGGCTGCTAGGGCTCGGGCGTGGGCGCTGTCTTCCCATCGCAAAAGGGCGAGAAAATAAAAGGAGTCGGCAAATAGTGCCTTCACTTTTTGGGCGTCCCGTAAAGGTAATGGTCGTGGTTCTCCGCCAGGTCGGGAGGGCCTCCGTGCACGATGCCAATTATGTCGCTCAGACGTTCCGACAGGGGCTTGGCAGGTAGTGGCTCAACGCGCACTTCGGTGCCGTCCGGCAAGTTCGCGTCCGGCGGGAGAACCACCGCTCCCTTTGAGACCACTCCCACGAAACTCATAACCACCTCCCGGCTATCGACTCGCATCCATTATACCTTCAATCCCTCGTTGTTCCCAAGTGAAGCCGGGGCCGTGACCCGCTGCCGGGGAGGCAAGGGACGACGCCGGGTGAAGCTCAGAACCCTGAAGGATGGCCACAGAAACAGGAAATATCGTGCCTGTCCCGGATTCCCGGGGACAAGAACCGAAACGTCAATCCAAATTAAACCTGGTCTCCAGTCAGTCAGGAATCAAGACCGCGCCGGGAATCCCTCGATCGAGCGTTACCAGAGCAGCGCCGTTTGCTTTGGCGAGCTCTAAGAGGTGTCCATCGGTGAGTTGCTTTGCGGTCTTGACCCAACTCGGAAGGTGCGTAACGTCGTGGTGGTCCACAATAAACGTGAACTTCACAACGTCCGCCTTTTTCAGGCGCGCCAGCAGGTCGCGCGCCTGAGCGACGGTGAACCTGTACTGTGGAGCCTGGGCGAGAACGCGCACGAACCCGAGCTCCGTAATCGCGCATGTCGCCAGTTCCGTGATGCCGTTCTTGGGCAAAAACTTCGCCGTGCGGTCATGGAATTCATGATCGAGAACGCCCAGCGAAAGCAACGCACTCACATCGAGAAGGAATTTCATGGAAAGTCCGCAAGAATCTGTTGCACCTGCTTGTGGGTCAGTCGGGGGGCGTGGGGACCGGCTGTCAAGACCGGCAAACCCGTTACGGGGTCTTTGACAATCCGAGCGCGCTGCGGCCTTCTTGACCTTGGGGTTAAGATAATGCGTCCCGACTCGACGTTGGCGTCGAGTGAATCGCCTGCCTGGAGACCCAGCGTGCGGCGGACCCGGACGGGTAAGACAACCTGGCCTTTCGTTGATACTTTCGTTTGCATGGTAAGATAATCTTACTATGCCCGCGTCACGAGAGCAAGCGTAAAGCCCTCAGGGAATTATACAGAACGACATAAGTTCCTGGGGGAAACGGTGTCAGGAACGCGTCAGGAACCATTTCCGCCTGACGCCATTTCCGCCCCGACACCATTTCCGCCCCCCACAGCAGGTGGCAAATTCGTTGTGTGGAGGTTAGAAAAAATGTACGATTCGAAAGCTAAAGGTCTAAATCAGAAATTCCGAATCGACGAGGTCGGCATGAAACCAAAGGTATTATTTGCCTCCCTATGCTTGCTCCTGGCTGCGGGTGGACTGAGCTCCGCCAGGGTCTTGGCGGCCGACGACGGATGGACGCCACTCTTCAACGGGAAGAATTTCGACGGCTGGTACACCTATCTGGGGTCCAGCGGGAAGAACCACGATCCCAACGGCGTCTTTAAAGTCGAGAACGGTGCGATTCATATTTTAGATGTGCCCCCCGGCAAGGGTGAAAACGGATATCTCGCCACCACTCTGGAATTTTCCAACGTGCGCATCCACGCTGAGTACAAGTGGGGCGTCAAGCGAGTTGGGGAGGGCAAGCGGGATAGTGGTTTGCTCTACCTGGCCGTGGGTCCCGATCGAGTCTATCCGCGTTCCCTCGAATGCCAAATTGAAGAGACCGACACGGGTGATCTCTGGATCGTCGATGGAGCTGCGGTGACCGCCTACCTGATCAGCCCCACCCTTCCGATGTATGACGATGATATGGCGGCCGGCACTCGGGTCAACAGTTTTCCGGGAAGCTCCATCCGGGTTCTGAAATCCGGCGACTTCGAGGACCGCGCCGGTTGGAACACGGTGGAAGTGATTCTGGAAGGAGATCGCGCCCAGCAGTTGGTGAATGGGCGCGTCGTTAACACCGTGTCGGACATCAAGCAGCCCGACCCGCAGAATCCGTCGCAAATGATTCCGCTCACCAAGGGACGCATTCTCCTGGAAGCCGAGGGCGCCGAAATCTGGTTCCGTGAAGTGAAGATCAAGCCCATCGCGCCGGCCGCAAAGCCTTAACGGGAAGAAGACGTTCAGCGGCCATAGCGGCGGTGTCTGGGCATCAGAACAACTCCTCAACTTCCCGCGCCGATCCTTATACGATTTAGCGAGGAAAATGCGGGACAGACCATATTTCGGATTCACCGACATCATAGCCCCCCAATCAGGGATTAGGGATTGGGAATTAGGGCCTGTAACCACCCCCGTCGCTGACCGCTCCGGCCCCTCCTGAATCAGGAGGGGAGCCCGTCCGCCCGGGCAGGCTCTGAGCAAAGCGAAGGACCAGGCTCTTCAGGGCTCGGGGTTGATGGGGGTTCCGTTGACCCAGGCCGTTGGCCTATAAGCGCTAACTTAAGCGCACGCGGCCGGTCCCGAAGGGACCGAATGTCATTAGCCGTAGGTGAAACCTACGGATCATGCACGCGCGTGAAGATAACCCAACCCTGAAGGGGTTGAATTCGACCCCTTCGGGGTCGGCCAATGGGAAAAAAGGGCCGCTTCGGGTCCGTAGGTTTCACCTACGGGTAATGATGTTCATGCCCTTCGGGCATGGGCCGGGCGCGCTTGGCGTCTAAGTTAACGCTTATGGGCCGTTGGCCTGGGCTTCGTTATTTCGCCCCTTTGGGGCTCAACCTGATTCTGTACGGGCCAGCGGCGCTGGCCCTTCCGTAAGGCCGAATGGCATTCGGCCGAGGCCGAGCGCTGCTCGGCCCTACAAAATGGCGGGGTAAACCCGCCGCTACGACCGTCATTGGGTGAGAAATCCGGGTTAATTCTGGCCCACTTGGGAGGCAATTACATATAATGGGTAATGCCCCGCAGGGCTGGGGAGGTAACCCTTAATGTCTTTGGACAAGTCCACGCTACAGGCTCTTCCTAAGGTTTTGCTGCACGAGCATTTGGATGGCTCCTTGCGTCCGCAGACCGTCATCGAACTGGCCAAGGACGCCAAATACACCAAGCTGCCGACGGCCGACCCGGCGGCGCTGGCGGACTGGTTTTATCAGGGAGCCTATCGTGGGGACCTGGCCGGCTACCTGGAGGGCTTTGCCCACACCATCGCGGTAACCCAGACGGCGGAGGCGCTGGAGCGGGTCGCCTACGAACAGGTTGAGGATTTAAAGAATGACGGCGTGGCCTACTTTGAGACGCGATTTGCCCCCATTTTCCACACCAAGAAGGGGCTGACCAACATGGACGTGGTCGCCGCCGTGCTCAAAGGGCTGGAACGGGGACGAAGGGACTTCAGAATTCCGGCGGGGTTGATCGTCTGCGCCATGCGCGATATGAAAATCTCCCTGGAGATCGCGGAACTCGCCGTGGACTTCCGCGACCGGGGAGTGGTGGGATTTGATCTGGCGGGCGAAGAGGGCGGCTATCCCCCCAAGAAACATGTCGACGCGTTTCATTACATCCAGCGGCAGAATTTCAACATTACCGTCCACGCCGGGGAGGGCTACGGAAAGGAATCCATCTGGCAGGCCATCCAGTATTGTGGGGCGCATCGCATCGGTCACGGGACGCGGCTGATTGACGACATCGTGGTGACGGATGGAGACGGGGTGAAGTTGGGCGGGCTGGCGCAATTCGTCCTCGATAAGCGTATCCCCCTGGAAATCTGCCTCTCCAGCAATGTCCACACCGGCGCCATTCCGACCATCGCCGACCACCCCTTCAAGGTGCTTTACCGGCAACAGTTCCGCGTTACCCTCAACACCGATAATCGGCTGATGAGCCGCACCAGCATGAGCAACGAATTTCAGGTGGCTATGGACACCTTTGGCTTGGGTCTGGATGATTTCGAGAAGCTTACCCTCAACGCCATGAAGAGCGCTTTCCTGCCTTACGCGGATCGCTGCCGCATCATCTATACGGTGATCAAACCGGGCTACGCCAGAATCCGTTACCCCGAGATTTAGCCTACGGTCAACATGCCTTGGCGATCGGATGGGTAATCAGTAAACCGCCTTCCGAATGAGAGGTCCACCGTGAGTGCCTATCTTGAGATGTTTCAGGAGACGTTTCGCGAAGTCCACCGGGCGTGCAAGGACCTCCTCCTGGGATCCCTCAGCGCCCAAGACACCCACCTGAGAGAGTTGATGAGTTTCGTTCTCGCCCATCAGACGGCGTCCGAGTATCCCTACGTTTTTAAGTATGCGTTTTGCCGGACCGAGAAGGATTTCCAGCGAATCCGGAAGCTGGCAGCCGCCGTGCACCTCTTGCAGTCTTCGGCCTTCGTGACCGACGATATTTTCGATGGGACCTCCATGCGGTACGGCCAGCCGGCCATCCACAAGAAATACGGCGTCAGTTACGCCATCATCGCCACGGAGCTTCTCCAGTGCGTGGCCTTGGAGACGGTCAGCGCGGAACTCGTTCACGGACGATTTCACAACAAAGTCCTCGTCCTCAAGATTCTCAACCAGATGATGAAAGAGCTGTACGTGGGACAATACCTGGACGTCTACAACACCGGGAATTTGCGCATGGGACAGCGGGAATACTATCGTGTCATTGCGTTGGGGGTCGGCAACTTTTTCGAACACCTGGCGCAAGCCGGGGCCCTCCTGGCGGGCAGGCCGGATTCCGAGGTCAGGAACCTCGCGCGGTTTGGATACCACTACGGGATGGCACTTTTTGTCACTGATGATATCGTGGATATCGTCGATTCGGACAAAGTGACCGGTAAGACCTACGCCGCGGACCTCAAGAACCGCAGAATGCGCTTGCCGGTAATTCTCACCCTTCAAATAGGGAATCGTGGGGATTCATGGTTTGTCAACAATGCTTTTCGGAAGAAGAAGCTCTCCAGCGCGGAAATCGAACGAGCACGACAAGTCATCGGGAATTGCGGGGCTCTCGATGCCTGCCGGCGCATTGCCAAGAAGCACCTCTCGCAGGCAGTCCGACATTTGGCCGAGATGAAGCCCAGTGTCACCACCCGGAGCTTGCAATGGCTTTGTAACACGCTCATGACGGCCCAGCGACTGGCCCCCTGAGGGCAGAGTTCAAGAGATTGCGGACCATGACCAACACCTATTCGCTCATCAGGTCCGGCAGGTTCTTAACCGACCTTCCTGGAACAGGCGCACCGCGTGCGGGTCGAAGCAAGTCTACTTTTTCTTTTTGCCAGGAGCCTTTTTCTTTGCCACCCCTTTGGACGCCTTCTTCGCTTTCTTCTTTGGAGCTGCCTTTTCCGCAGCCCCCTGAACTTCGTCTCTCCTGCCGGCTAATGCCATATGTACGTCCTCTCAAATTGGAAGTATTTTTCAACAACTGCCCGTGACCGTGCTTTTCATATAACAGAAGCGTCCAGAAATGTCGAGAGTTTTCGGCAGTGAGGATCAGGCCATCAAACCGATCCTGCGCATAATGGCTACGACTCTCGGACTGGCTTGCAGGTCATCAAAAGCGGGATTTGTTTTCAAATAGTAGATGGCGTAATCCTGCTCTTCCACCGCTTTCTCCAGCCACTTGATGGCCAGATCATGATGCCCCAGCCGGGCGTAGATGTTAGCGACGTGATAGGGAGAAACGTCCGTCAAAACATAGGGCAGCCGTTGTGGACTTCCCATGTCTTGGGTGGCAAGTTCGAGCCGTTTCTGCCAATAGCCCCGGGGACCCGCATCGGAATAGGCCTGCCGGAGTGAATTGCCGAGCGCTTCGGCCTTTTCGGCATCTTCCCCTGCCAGCTTGAGGGCCAATTGATGTTCGGCAATGGCCTCTTCCCAAAGTCCCTTTTCCACAAACACGTCTCTCAAGATCCTATGAACGATGTAGAAATGCCTATCCATTTCAACCGTGGCCCGCACCTGCTTGATGGCTTGGTCATATTCGCGTGCCAGTAGGAATACCTGACCCACGGAGGCGCTAATCACCAAGGACAGGGGGTCAAGTTCCTGGGCGCGTCTTGCTTCGGCGATCGCCGCGGCCTTTCTTCCCGCGCAGACAAGGGATTCCGCGTACCATTGATGGGCGGTTGCATAATTGGGATTAATTTCGATGGCGCGCGCATACTCGCGCAGCGTGCCGGGAAGGTCCCAATCTTCGCCAGGCTTGATCGAGGCCAAGGCAGTGTGGGCCTCCGCCAGAGAGTCATCAATCTCCAGGGCCTTGAGTGCGCAAACCTTCGCTTGAGAATACGCCTCCCGAAGTGGCATGGTGGTGTAGAGACCAATTACCAGGTAACACTCCGCCAAGCCCACGTAGGCGAGAGCATGATGGGGGTCCATCGCCACCGCCTCTCGAAAACACTCGATGGCTTTCTGGATATCCTCCCCGGTTCTCTTGTTCCAGTAAAACCGCCCTTTAAGATAAGCCTGATAGCTTTCCGGCCCGGGGGAGTAGGTTTGAGAAATAACCGCTTTACCTTTCCATCGGGCACGCAGGTTTAGCGAAACTTGCGTGGCAATTTCGCGCGGCAGATTGGCAAACGCCGAAGGCCCGCGCTCGTATTGCGCCCCCCAAATGTGCTCGTCCCCAATCGCATCCACCAATTCCACGCTGATGACGAAGGTGGAACCCCTGCGCAAGATTCTCCCGGTCAGTATTTTTCGGACAGCCAGCTCTCGCGCAACTTCCTGGGGGTTGAACGCCTTGCCTTTAAAACGGAAGACGGAGGTCCGGGAGATGACTTTCAAGTTGGGCAATTGCGACACCTGGTTGATGAGACTCTCCGTAATGCCGTCAGATAGGTAGTCGCTTTCCGGATCGGCGTGAAAACTTGGATCCGAGCCGACCCATTCGAAAGGCATGACGGCGAGCGACTCAACTCTCGACAGGAACAGGTAAGAGACGATCGCGGTGGCTGCGACGGCGAGAATGGCAGCGGAGTAAAGCCACGAATGGAGCCCGGCCGCGGCAGCCGCGATCACACTCAACCCGATCGTTATGGGTAGTTTGTGGACCTTGATCTTCTCAAGACTCCAGGGGGCAGATACGGCGTGCCCGCTCGCGGAAGGTGTTGATGTCCTCTCGGGGAAGGCTGGACGCGGCTCGACCCTCGAATCGCGGGCCCGCTCGCTATTACTCTCGGGGATCTGCTTGAGATGATCCAACCTTTCCATCTCGGCTTCTATTTCCATCTTTTGCCGGCAACGCTTCAGATCGGAGAGCATCTCGCGCGCCGCTTTATACCGGCGTTCGCGATCTTTTTCGAGTGCCCGTCGCAGGATCTGCACCAGCGCCTCCGGGGCCTCGTGATTGGCCAAGGGGAGGGGGTCGGGATCCTTAAGAAGAATTAGGGAAATGACATCCGTGGTGGTCTGTCCCTCAAATGGTAATCGCGCGCAAATCATCTGATAGAGAACTACGCCGAGGCTCCAGAGGTCCGTGCTGGCATCAAGATGCAGTCCCCGGACCTGTTCCGGTGACATGTAGCTGACTGTCCCCGTGATCTGGCCAGGCATCGTCAGAAGCACCTCCGCGCTCGTGGAAAGCGTTTGCGGGGCGACCTCCTGATCATCCTGATCGAACATCTTGGCGATTCCGAAATCCAGTAATTTAACTCCGGATTCGGTGAGCATGATATTGGCGGGCTTCAGGTCACGGTGAATAACCCCTCCGCGGTGCGCTCTGTCTAAGGCATCCGCGATTTCGATCCCCACATTCAGCACCTCCATGATCGGAAGGGGACCGCGCTGGAGACGGGATTCAAGCGTCTCACCTTCCAAATACTCCATCACCAGGAATTCGGTGCCGTCTACCTCCCCGACATCAAAGAGCGTACAAATGTGGGGATGGCTCACATTGGATATGACTTTAGCCTCGCGCGCGAATCGTTCCTTCAGGACGGGGTCGGCTGAAAGGCTGAAGGGCAGGACCTTAATGGCAACGACACGGCCCAGGCGCGTGTCTCGGGCTCGGTACACTTCTCCCATGCCTCCCGCGCCAATCTTCGACTCAAGCTCGTATGGACCCAGCTTGGTGCCGGGCAAAAAAGTCATGATAGCCATACATTATACGGTGACGCGCGCCTGGCACAACAGTTTCGAATCAATGCAGGGCGACGAATCGCGCTTAAATCTCCGCTCCCGATTGTGCGCGCTCAAAGAAAATGCCGATCGAAAGGGCGCGGAAAGATTTCCGCAAGTCGCAGCGTCTGCCGGAAGCCTTGCAGGTTTGCGAGGATCACCTCGATGTCGCCACAGAACTCCCAAAGGAGTTGCCGGCACGCGCCGCAGGGTGAGGCAGGAGGCTCACTGGAGGTCACGACAACCAAATGCGTGAACTCCCTTTCACCCTCCGAGAGGGCCTTCCACAAGGCCACGCGCTCGGCGCAGACCGTCAGGCCGTAAGTGGAATTCTCGACGTTGCACCCCGTGTAAACCTTGCCGCTCGAGGCCAGCAAGGCCGCCCCCACTTTGTAGTGGGAATAGCCGGCGCAGGCGTTCTCCCGCACTTCCGCGGCGCGCGCGATGAGCTCTTCAGAATTCATGGCCTTTCAATCCCCTTGCTGTTGCGGCGGTCTCCGACCGCCGCCTCGAGTTTCCATAATTTAAATTATAAGCCATCATGAATCCCCGTAGGGCTTGGTGCTCTTCTCTTTGAACTGACTTCGGATTTCGGACAACGGACTCTATCTTTAGTCACTCGCCACTCCTTCTTGAATGCTATCTCTTGCATTTTCAATAACATTCTGGCATTTCTTGTTAAGTTATTTATTTTCATATACTTTCTGGGTAACCGCCTTCCGGCTTCTTTGTTTTCAATAACATTCGGACTTCGAACGTATGAAAGCATGCATGCCCGCTCCCCACTCCCCGCCACAATCTTGCAACTTATTTAGATTCATGAGGATGACAAATCGTGGGGGGACGGATAATTCCCTCAAATGACGCCTAACACCCTTTATTTTGATAAACATTCTGGCCTCGATGACCGGCGACGTGCGAATTTGGAGTCGGCGGGCGGGAGTCAGTTCGCCGGGA